>Ga0306898_1000006_pt1 | contig 128499 bp, 145 predicted proteins | sample AntRauMFilla1564_FD_190424 | JGI IMG/M metagenome (GOLD analysis project Ga0306898, IMG submission 190424) | Saline lake microbial communities from Rauer Islands, Antarctica - Metagenome Filla 1 #564 (v2) (version 2) | ecosystem: Environmental > Aquatic > Non-marine Saline and Alkaline >...
CTGCGGGGTTAGTCACTGTGTTAGCACTAGGTCCTCCCATATTATCTAAACCTAGAGGAAATCTTCCTCTCATATCAGGTAGAGCAAATGTGCTAACACCTTGGTCGCTTAATAACGAAGCATCTCGAAAGTTATAACGTATTACGGTAAACAACTCTGTATACCGAGACTTATCAACTTCACTTCCGTCACACAGTAGCCAACCTGCAGGAGCTTCTTCACCAGCAAACGGCATATATGCTCCTACTGGCATAAGTGGGATTGACTTTAAAAAGTTTCGTTTAGTAACTCTAAATACCCCAGTGTCACCTACTATTCTATTTATTATTATTTCGTCTGCGGAGTCTACGTCCAAAACCGGGTCTTTATTTGCTATAAAGCTATTCGCAATTCGAATGTCAAACGTCTTGTTAGTACCGCCAACCTGACCATCAAAAGCAAAACTTGTATCTTCTACGTCCCCAGTAACTCCAAAGGTAGTAGTACTTGCTAGTCTGCTTGCACTGCCTGCTCTGCCTGACACAGTTCCGCTTACGTTACCCTGCAGGTTACCAAAAAACGTTTGGGCATGCATTTGATCATAGCGCAACGCTGAAGTGCCTACGTTTCGCTCAGTAGCACCGTCAGGAATAATATTTCCAGCAATTACGTCACCGTTTATTTTTGCATCGGCACCGACATTTAAGTTTCCAGCAACACCGGCACTTCCTTTGGTTACAAAAGAACCAGAACTAAAGTTTGTGCTATTTTCAGTGCTGCCAACAACTAGCGAGCCTGAAGTAACAACATTTCCTATAACGTCAAGCGCTTCTTCCGGAGCAGCATTATTGATTCCTACTAGTCCTTCAGAGTCAATTCGAAGAACAGTTGGTGTTCTGTTTCCGTTCCTCAACCGAAAGTCAATGTTTGAGCCAGCTGTATTGTGCTGAATAACTCCGGCTTCGTTGTCAACAGCTAGAGATAGCTGCCCACCTACTCCTATTGTGATACCGTTGTTGTTTTTAACTTTAAATTCAAAGTTAGTAGTGGAAACTGAGTCTCCTCTTAGAAAAGAGCTTGCTGGTATTGCTTGCTCTGCAATAACTAAGCTTTCGGCTTTCTCTGACGTGCCCCAATATTTTGACACACCTGCGCCTGCAATAATCAACGTACTTAGATTAAGTCCTGGATTTATTCCAGCTCTAAATCCCGATATTGCTGCTTTAGGTACGAACTGACTAGGACTGACAATGATAGTTGGAACATTTTTTACTTTAATAGCAAGTACGGTATAGGTTATATTATCTGTTCCTACTATTTCCTGCGATTCTGTTCCTGTTAACAACCCGTCACTAAAATTAGGACCGACTAGCACCCAGCTAGTGCCAGTAAACAAATATAGTTGCTGACTTTCGGTATTAACCCAAAGTTCTCCTGAGACAGAATTTGATACTGCCGGTACAGAAGTTGCTTTTTTTAGTCCGCCACTTGCAGTCCAATTAGTGCCGTCATACACTTTTAACTGATCAATGCCGGCTCTAGTGTCGTACCATAATTGACCTTCTACAGGAGTTTGGGGGGCTGTGTCACTAGCAAAGTTTTCTAACAAATGCAGGAAGTTCTCAGCAATTACTCCTCCATACTGCCGGGAGTCTCTTCCAGGAAAAGCCAAAGAAGTTGAAGTAGTGTCTATATCGCCTTCCTCAACAATAATAATACCCTTATTAACATTGTCGGTGTATTTAATTTCGTATGCCATTCTTTGCTCCTTAACCTGCTAGACTTTGAATACGCACTGTATAGTCAATTTGTATCAGTCGGTTTAATGATTTTTGTATTGGGTGAAATATAACATGAGTCATTAGACGACCAGCTTGCCCGGGCGAAAAAGCTCTCAGGCCTAACTCATCAAATACAAATAAATCATCTGTGTTAGTAGCAGTGTCAAACGCTTGCTGACCGTCTGGCTCACCATAGTCTAATAAACAACTAATAATCAAGTCAGTGTAATTAGTACCACTAAGATGTCTTGTTTCTATTCTATTTCTGGCTGGGTCTGTATTATTTACGCTTCTGTCGTCAACAACCTTAGTATAAGTCTGATTATACAAGCTTGCGTTGGTGCCATTTGAGTTAGGAGTAAGATATGTAATAATACCTGTTTGATCAACAGTAGTTCCACCGTTGCCAAAATTCATCTCGTAAACAAAACCGCGGCCAGCATTAGACACACTCTCTGCTAGCGAGATACTCATATTTTCGTAATGTATAGCATTGCGTTTGTTTACGTACTCGTAATTAGTTTCAGGGTCAAAGACTCTAATATGTCCTGTTACTCGTATACCGTTATTGTCTTGCATAGTTCCGCTCATTGTTTTTCCTATACTGTATTTATTCTGGCTGCGCCGAAGTTCCTGCACGTAAGAAGTTTGCTATTGGTGTGTTAGTTGTTGCAAGAGATTCGCCGGGTTTAGCCCACGTATTTCCAACTTTTTTAACTACTGTAACTCTTACATTTTCAGCCGGTACTGTAGTTAGCACAATTTCTCCGTCCACAATTTCAAAGTCTGCAGGTATACTAATATCGCCGTCCGGACTATTTAATGCAACTGTTGCATCAAAAACCTGCGTTGCTTGCTTGCGCAATCTAGTGCCAGCTACAAATACTTCAATTTCGTTAACTGACGATATAGTAAAGCCAATTGCAAACGATCCAGTAACGCCATCTGTCGTAAAATTCTGTACAATAGTTCTGTCTTTATACGGAATTGTTTTGTCACTGTTTTGATCGTACACTTTTGTTCCTACAGCATGCTGTTGGGCAGTGCCTGTGCCCAGCGTACCACGACGCAATTGTCGGAGTGTGTTACCGTCTTTAACAAAATATTCAATTCTTTCTTTGTCAATAAAGATAATTCCAGGGAGATTTCTCCCTTTATCCGGCACTGCTAGGTTCGCCCCGTCTTGAACTTCGATCCTAAGATCATAACTATTTAAAGGTTGAGCAAGGGTTGTTACTGCACTGTTTAGACGCTTAAAGTGTGTTCTGTTGAGTATGTCTTTAAACTGGCGATATGCAAACGTTGACACATTTGTTGCCGCGGAGACATCTCTATTATAAACTCTCAAATCTAGCGCGTCCATTACCTGTCCAGATACTAGCTCCTCTGGTCCTCCGCTGGTTGTTGGAGTTATGAAGCTGTCACCGTCGACAATAATTTCCTCTGGGTTAATTCCTCGCGCAGACGAGTACGCAAGATTGCCACCTATCAATGCTTGGTCATAACTTTCATCATCAGGCGCTACACTACCGTCGCTAGTGGATTTTCTAATTATCAACACATCCTCGTTGACCAACGTAATTCCTAGATCAGCTAGCTCAACTACAGAAGTCGAACCGTCACCGAAGATACTTGATGTTACTGCATTTTGGTTAACCTGTTCTGCGGTTCCGTATTCTGGATCGTCTAAACGAATACCGTTCTTGTAGATGTTATAAATAACGCCATCTTCAAGAGCCTCTCTTAATTCAACAGCAGTTGTTGACCCATCTGCTACAAATACTTCATCTTCAAAGTTAGTACCATCAGTGTCCCATGTATCAGTATACCATCCTTCGGTATCCCACCCTGTTTCTATTTCAAAGCCCAGCCCGCTAACTTCTACTCCGCCATAATCAATCCCTGTCATTACCTGTGCTAGTTCACTACCTAACATTCCACTTAATGGGTTATATGCAAACTTAATTCTGTCTGCTGCTGACAACATACTTATTGGTCTGTAATACTCTATTCGTACATCAGACTGGTTAGCAGGAGGCTTAGTAAATATTATTCTTCCTTGCTGGTAAGTGTAGCCATTGGATATCTGTTGAGTGCCTGGCCCTGCTGCTACATTACCATTACCGTAGTTAAAATCTTCAGCTAATGTATCAATAGTCGGAGAGTAGGTTATATTAGTGTATGAATACTGGCTTCTCAACTGCTGCACTTCATTAACATATACTTTAACTTTTCTGTTATCAAGATCCATTGGCCATTTCAAGTTGTAGTTAATATCTACATTTGACCCTACAAAATTAGCAACTTCTGCCAGTTCTTCTATAGTGTATTGTCCAGAAGTTCTATCAAACTTAATCTTAACAGTAGGTGTACGTACAACACCGTCGCCTAGTATAGCTGTTGCAGATGCCCTAATTCCAACGTCACTCTGTGGAACATCAATTATTACAGTTGGCATATTGATATACCCAACGCCAGGCGACGTAACTTTGATAGCAGTAATTTTGCCATAGCCGATAAATGCCTTAGCAGTGGCCTGCTTTGCAGATGCTCCTTCAAGTTTAATCTCAGGAGCAATGGTATAACCACTACCTGGGTTTTGTATCCTAACCTCAGTAACTGTGTATCCAATGTTGTCCTTCCAGTATTTCCTTGGGTAAGAGTCTGTATTAGCCCCTGCATCAATTAGTTCACCGTTACTGATAAACGCTTTGCTTGTAACAATTCGTTTAGTCAGGATGTCGTATTGTGGTGCTAAATCAAAGTCAGTAACAGCACTTTGAGTATCGTCGATACTAGTGTAGGAACTTATAAACTCTCGTACTTTAGAAGAATAAGGTTTTACTTCGTTTACATAGGCTTGATAACTAGCTAGCTTATCGTTTTCAAAGTTTACTTTTTGATCAAGGTTACCTACATTATGCTTAACGTTGATAAACGCTGACTTAAACATCCAGTCAACTGCCGGCTGCTCAGATAGCACGTATCTAAGGCTAGCAAAGAACAACTGGTTGTATTCAACTGCTAACTCTGCAATGAATAGGTCGTCACGTATAACTTCAAAAATTATTCTTAGTTCTTTTGCAATAACACTATCGTAAAAGAAACTGTCGTAACTTCTGCTGTCAAAGCCAACTGCATTTTTCTCAACATTATATAAGCTTTCATTAAAGCTTATAGTTCCTGCTTGACGTCCGATAGTATCGTAATTAATCGTAAAATCTTCAGTTTCTTCGTTGGCAATCTTTTTAAGCAGTAACCAGCCACCGCTGCTTATACTTTTAGCTTTTACTACATTGCCAATAGTGTCACGTAGGCCTCCTAGCAAGTAAGTGCCCTCGATCTCAAAATCAATGTCAGTAAACTGATTAAACCCTTCTGCATACCAATCTCTGTAGTCCCAGAACCTGGACACGTCAAACGCTTGAATCTGCGTTCTAAACCAGTTTCTCTCAATTTCGTTCCACGAATATATTGCCCATTTGCCATTTAGATTATCGTCATTATTTACTAACACACTGTAGCGTCTTGGCAGCAGCACTGTTGCATCACCGTAGCCACTGCCTTCATTTGTAATAATTGCAGTTGTAACTTGACCTAAATTGTTTATAGACAACTTAACTTCAAAGTTCTTACCGGCGCCTGCTACTTCGACTGTAGGTTCGATCTTATACCCTCTTCCCGAAGACAGTATGTTAACTTGAATTATCTTACCATTAACGATCACCGGTTCTAGTCGTGCTGGTGTAATTTTGTTTATACTTAAAAAGTCTAGGTCAAATGTCGTGTCAACAACAATATCGTATTTACGAGTAGCAATCGAAGGTGCATCGTCCTTACTAAACAAGCGCGAAGTTTGATATTGATCTACTACAAGATTCTTGGATAGTACTAGGTTTACACGCTCAATAAACTGCTTTAATGCTTCAGTCCTATTTACAAACATTCCCTGTCGTGGTCGATTTTGAATACCTGTGCGTTTTGCTATCGGAATAGCAGGGTTTGGCACTGGTCTGTTGTTTTCATCAAACCCAATTAAGCTATCGAACCACTTGCGTTCGATATCTGCGGTAGGCTTACTTACTCCTGATCCGTCCGACATCAACAGGTATTGTAAATGTGTATTCTGTATCTTAGTTTCTCGCGTATCATATCTAATGTTAAGTACCACGTCATCTGATGTAACAATATTTTCAAAGTTGTTCAACACCATTCTTGAATCACTTAAGAAGCTAACAAATCTATAACCCTGCTCTCTAGGTGATCTAATTAAATTAGTAATATCAAATATACTTAGTGTGCGGTTAACAGGTACGTCACGCTTGTTCTGCACCCAGAAGTAATAGACAGTACTAAACGTTTGACTAATATCATCATAAGTCAACCTAGCGCTATATTTTTCATCGCCGTATAACGAAGTCCCAGTAATACCTAACGAGGAGCCCGCATCTGTTGCTGATAATGCATCCCACCGCAACGGAGTATACTGCGTTTCAACCCATTCATAAACATCTATAGAGGCCCCTTGAGCAAGAACGTTCCATACCTCCTTTTGGTACGATATGCTTCCTTGGTAAGGCCATTCAAATCTAGCAGTGTTAATATTCCACCAAACTTGTCCTACTTGCTTTTCCGCCCAGAATATGTCAACGTCAACTGTGTTGTCACTTAGGATTCCTACGTTATACGCTGCTGGGTCTGTACCTATCTTGTAGGTAATGTCCTGCTCGGCAATACCTGCAATCTTGCCCTGAACTGGATCAATATAATCCAAGTAAGTGATAATTTCGTTAGTACGTTTGTTATAGACAAACACACCCTGAATCTTCGAAATATCTACTGGAACAATACTTTCTCTTAATACGTTCCATGCAAACTTGCCTTTCGGCTTTCTGTAATCAACAACTACACCTTGGCCCGTAGTTGTAACCAGCGAAGGAATTCCTACGTAGACGTGATTACCGTTTGATAATAAAGTTTCACCAAATTGGCTAGTTGCACTGTCATACCTAAATCTTTCGCTAAAGACAAGTTGATCGTTTAGTGTTTCAAATATGTATACAACACCTGAATCCAGTATAGTTTCGTTAAACCTAGTGAATCTATTGTCAATTATAGTCTCATTGTTGGTCACTAAGTCGAACGTTGTCGGAATCTTTTGATCCCCGTTCAGACTCGATATTACCAAATTATCTTGACCGTAACTCATATCGTACCCAAACTGCTCGCCTTCTTCGTTATTAGGCGGAAGCAGTGTTTGGGTCAATACAAACTCACTGTCAACTTGCATATAGATGTATACTTGCCCTTGATTTACTTTTGCAGAATCATCAAGAGAAGCACTGATAGCAAAAGACATACCGTCTGGTCGCATGCTAATTTTGTATGCCCAGTTAGTTGAGTTTTGCAATTCCGGAGCATTTATTATTTGAGATAACAAAAATTTATTGTCTGTTTCTCTATAAATTAATACTCGAGTGTCGTTAACCGTGCTATCAGAACCTGTAATAGTAGCGGTAGTTACAATTACCTGGCCGTTTGAACTAATATCATATGCCTTACTGAAGTCTACTAACACATTCGGAGTATTACTGGATTCAAACACTTCCTCGTTGTATGCTGTAAATCCGGTAACGTTTGGCAAAAATCCCACATAGTCTATTAGGTTGGATAGTTGCTTCCAGTCTGTTGTGACAAAACCAGCACCGGTTGATATGTTAGTAACAGCGCTATAGAATTTATCATTATAAAAAACAATAGAACCCTCTGCATAACCATAGCTGTTATTCCATTCTCCTCTGTAGTTTGAATCTTTTCCTTGCTTCCAACTGATGTTAGCCCAAAATATTGAATCTTTAATCCTACTTTCTACTTCGGTTTGATCTTTATTAGCAACATAGTAATCGTCTTCGAAGGTAACTATATCTCCTTTTATGTAAGTGCCCGGTGCATAATTTCCCTTGAAGTTTTCGCCCGCCAGTGCGCCATGCCTAAAGATTTCAATGCCGCCTACTAACTCTTGTTGGTCACCATTGCCTATACTAGATACAAACAAAGTATAATAGTTGCCTACTTGCCTAATTTCTACATCTCTGCCAAACTGCCTATCTTCCATTCCGTATTCTGACACAATAGTACGCTGATAGCTGTAGGTGCCGCCAGTTAGTCTTCGGTATATTGCTACAGCACCTTCGTTTACTGGTCCAGCTGTTCCGAAGTTGTCTGCTTCTATATGGTATATTTGAACGTAATCCTTGTTTAGACTGAAGGGCGGATTAGGTACTCGGCCCGCTCCCTGTGCTATATTTTCTGTATAGAACCAATATTCTTCGCCAGTTATTGGAATAATTTCATTCCACTTTCTGCTATCTGCAAAAATTTCGTCTGCTTCAAATACTATTAACTTACCTATTAGGTCATTACCTACACAGATATCATTATCGGAATCTTCAACGACACCAATAATTCGATCAACATCTGCTTGACCTCTTATAGCAGTGTTGCGGTTTCTTTTAACATTGTAACGGCCTATGTTGTTTAGCTGGTCCCATGTTCCGGTTATGTTTTTTACATAGACTCTGACTTGGTTAAAGTTTCGTTGTACCCATGTAACTTCGGCACTGCTAGTGGTTATTCCGGTAATTGCAAGTCCACCTTGGCCATTACGCGGCATCTGTAAATCTTCTAAAACATCGCCTATTTGAGGTTGAAACACAAATCCCTGTGCGTCAAACCTAGTAAAATTAAAGTCAATATAACCATCCCACATGTCTACTATTGTTTGTAATTTGTTGAATGTTGAATAGCCTCCAGTTAGCCCGCTAGGAGCAAAGTTAATAATTCGCTCGTTAGATTCGAATAGGCTAAGTTGAAGTTGATCACCGGATACTAGCGTATCACTGAATACTTTACCTGTCCTAACTAACCATTGACTGCTGGGTACACTGACTTCGGGGCCAACCTGCCCATCAGCCGAAGTTAAATCACCAGTAAAGGATAGTTGAGCAACAAAACTAGCTTGATTTCGATCATCAAAATCATTGCCTATAACGCCTGCTGTTAGCTGTATATTGTAGTAATCGTTGACCTCACGCGTCTCGTTCTCTATCCTGACATCGGCATAAACTAATCCCTTACCTGCATCATAATAAACACCATTATTAGAATAATCAGTAGGGGTTTCAATGTACCAAAATCCTGTTACTGCATCATTAGTACTAACTGTATCTTCTTCAGTGTAAACGCCAATTAAATCCTGATTGTCTATAAACAGCTGGCCAGATGTTTCAAATGTACCGTTTGATTCTTTTAGGTAAATGATGACTCCGTCTCTACTGGTGCTAACATAATAAACAGTTGCTTGGCCGGTGTCAGTAGTTACTCTGTCGTTTACTGACGGCAGTGCAGTATATAACTCAACATAAAAGACATGGTCTATCTTTTCCTTAATAATATGCTCTTGGTTCAAAAAGCTAGAAGAGATTTCCGGTATAAGTCCGTCAAATGGCTCGTAAAAATCCAGTGTAGGATAAGAGTAACTGCGAGCATTCCAGAACAAGTTAACTTTATCGCCAGCTGTTGTTCCTTGGTACATTTCTTTAGGCGCACGTACTAATATGTGATTAGTAATATTATTTGCCAGTTGCGAATCGCCTGCTATTATCAGTGCAGCAAGTTGGTCATTATCATCAAACGAGCCTATAATGTTGTTGTACGAGCTAAAGGTCGAGAACGGCTGAGTGGAAATTTGAGGAAAAATTGTTCTGTTGGCTCTCCACAAGCTTTCTCTAAACTTAACAATTTGATTTTTTGTGTAAGTAGCGTCTGGGTCAAACAGCCCTTGAAACCTAGTTTTAACGCCAGATGCCTGAGGTAATCCGGCGATTAAATATTCACCGTCTGGCGACACACTTACTGAAGACGCAAACCCGTTAGCAAAGGAGGTCATTAGTCCTTGCTGGGCAAAGCTTATTTCCTGATCTAGTTGCACATTAAAACTTTCTGACGACCGTCTATAGTAGTATACTTTTCCGTTTTCTACTTCTGGAGCCGTTACAAACACGTTATTGTTATCAGCAGTAACCAATACCTCGTTACCGTATTTGTGTTCAATACCTTCTTCTTGAACAGGATTAGTAAGTGCCTGCTCGTTAGTATATACGCTGGAGTTATTTAGAACAGCCCAATCGCCATTGTAATTATCAATCCATGCTGTTTGGTCTTGGTATAGTGTATCTTGTACAACATCCTGTAGTTCTAAAAGATTGTTTAGTCTAACTGAACGCAGCAAGGTTAACTGAAAATTTTCATCAGCAAATGTTTCAAATGCTGCATCGGTTGGTACACGAATGTTAATAACGTTTAACTTAATCAGGTCAATACTATCAACTTCGTAGAATCCATTAACTCCTAATGTTCGAGTGTCTCTTACTCCTATAATATCGCCAACTAAAATGCGATTAGTTGTGTATCGATCCAACGTCAACTCTCGTAAGGAGTCACCAAACTTGTTAGTTTCCTTATTATCAAGTAATTTACTAACCTTTATCCCAGTTGTTACGTGCTGATAAACATCCCATGGTCGGTCAAGTATTTCGGTAATCCAGATGTATTCACCTAGTGCAACGTCATCTACATTGCCATTTCTAAGATCTTCTGTAGAGCCAGCAACAAAGGTTACGTCGTTTTCGTCTACGTAGCCAGCAGTTCTCACATACTCGTTAACTAACGGCTTAGTAAAGAACGGTGCTCCTGTATAGTTAGCAGGCTTATCATACAGCTCAAAAGATTTTATTCTGTAGACTTTTTCCAAATTACTTAGAGGAATGTCATCTGTTAATTCAATAGTCTGCGGAGAAATCCGTATTTGGTCTTGTTTCAAATTGATCTCAATTTGACTTGTGTTATCAATTGCACCATACCGGCCAACTTGTATGGCCCATTCTTCAAAGAACTCTAAGCTTTCTTTACCTGCTGCACCTAGTTTTTCGAACATTTTGGACAATGCATTTTTAGTACCTTTGTCCTGAATCATGCCTTGATAAAACTTGTACTGAGAAACGTCATCAGTAATGATGTTTGCTAGGTACTGTCTCTTTTGATAGCCAGTTAAATGTTGTGCCATTCTTTGTAGCTCAGCATCAAACCCGTCTGTATCAAGATCATAAAAGTCAGTAAACTGATTAATCCTATAATCAAAGTTAGTGATTAGTTCTGCTTCTGGCTTTTTGCTCAATCTGTACCAAAGATTAGTATTAAATTCTTTTGAACCAGGTACGTTTTCTGTAGCTACGTAATAGAATTGCTTGTACTTAACCAAGCTGCCAATTTGAAAATCTTTCCAGCTGGCCCATTCAGAAATAACTGCGCCATCGTAAACAAAACCAGGAATGTTTAGTCCACCGTTCCAATCACCTGAACGGTAACCTACTATCTTAATCCGATCTCTTCTATACCCAGTTGATGGCTCATAAATTATATCGTTAAAGATGGTTCGATTGTCTATTACGACTACATGTTCTTTTTGTACTAACGCAAGTGCTACTGAATACAACCCGTCGTCGGTGTTTACTGTTTGTATTCCGAAACTATTTTGATCTCGTAACAAGCTACTATATTCGCTTAGCAAAGCAAGTCCATCTGCTTTTAGCAAGCTGTATGTATAAAAATTATCAAAAATGTTGTCTACTACTGTAAAGTCTCTTTTGAAATTAACCTTGTTAGCAGCTGGTGAAATTGTAATTGCTGTGCCCGCAGCCCATCCTTGAGTAGACCAAAACAAAAACTCTTTTGCTGCTTGGTTCCAATTATTAACTGTTTCGTTTTCAACATAATTAAAATCGAACCCTAAATCTTCTAGTCTTTGACCGTAACCTAGCAAGAAGTCTATAACTTCTTGCGACGACTCTAGTCTTTCCCCATACTGTAGAGATAGTACCTTTCTGTTATCAAAGTTCTTTTTAAAGTTTGCTGACTTCCCCCCGTTTACGGGCAGCTTAGGTAGCTTGGCTAGATTATCTGTAGAAAACAACTGAGCTGATCTAAATCGAGCAGTAGCTCTATAATAAACATTGTTATTTTCGATTACTTGCCCTTCATAAAATTGAGTGTCGGACTGCCACGCTGACGGAATTTCTGATATTCCACCCACAGTTATATCCACACTTGAAGTGCCTACTCTTGGGGCGTAATAATCTAAGAACGGCATATCGTTATTGTAGCCGCGTAACAAGAATCCGCCTGCTGTTTTTTCAATAGCTACACCGCTGTATATTACAAAATCAACAGGAGAGCTAGTATTGAAGACTACTTCATAGTTCTCCTGAGGAACGAATACTCCTGCTTGCGTATCTGTTCTCGGAGTTGTACTTTCCAACACTAGATTAATTTTAGACTTATCACTAAAGCCTGCTAGTTTAAATCCTAGCTGATTTCTTAATTCTAAAAACTGTAACTGATAATCGGAATATACAGAAAGTATATCACCTGCTACTAAATTATAAATGTAATTTACAAAGCCGCTAGTTAATACTCTGCTACTATCCTGAGAAGTATTTGGAAACACAACATCAGCATTAGACATAAACTTCCTAGTCTCTGAGTAAACTTGCTGTCCTACTAGGTTAGTTGTAATTCTACTAACGTCATATCCCGCTGCGAACACTTTAGCAGGTTGGTTTAACAGCATTGTAGTTACTACAGAGAATGGATATTGTGAACTTCTTCTCCACGCGGTTTCGACAGGAGATTGGTCACCAAACTTAAAACTCTGCGTGCTTAATCTTAAAATAAAGTTCTTAACATAGCTAGACGCTAGCGGTGATTTTAACTTTCCTTTTTGGTCCGACGGAATAAAATTTACCAAACCAGGTCTTGCAAATTTGGCAAGAAATATAATGTTCTTGCCAGGTTCGCGTACAATACCCTGTTCAAGGTCACGCCACATGTTGAGGTTATCACCTGTGTAAGGTGCCGAACCGTAAGATTCGTTCCACCACAACGGCTTGATTCTAAATCCTAACATTTCCCAAGGATGACTATGCGGTCTGTCAGTGTCAAATGCCTGCTTATAAACAGCTCGCCAAAATCCTAGTAGGTCTTCATCTGCTAGATTATTTGCATTAGAATAGTTGTAGGTAAACTCATTGGTCCTATCATAGAAGAAATTATCAGTGTAGTCATTGTCTACTAATTTAAGCCATTGAGTAAACTCAGGTGACAAACTTTTATTAATTTCTGCTGAGCTAAACTCCGACGGTCTAAAGTCGCCGCCGAAGAATCCGTCTACATCAATTACGTCTTCAGACCATTGTACTTTAATATTGTTAAAAATGCGTTTTTCAAAATCAAGCAACAACTCGTCTCTGAAATCTAAGTAGGCTCGAACATAGCTTCCGTCGTGGCCTCTAATAAAAGGAATGCCTACCGGATACGCATCTATTTCGACGTCGTCCTGGCCTCCCAGTATATTTGCCGCACTGTTTGCTATGTAAAGTGATTCAGTTAGGCCTTTAAATCTGACTGTCGATACTTGGCCCGACCCGCCTGCATCTTGATCTGCGGTTTTTGCAGCGCTCTTAGTAGTATATACAGGGCGAAACCAGCCGCGAGCAGCATTTGCGGCTGCGACATCTTGTTCGCCGTAGACCTTATATGGGCCGGAATTGGCTGGCGCTGTTGTTTGATACGTGTCGTCAATTGTTAGCTCTGGTGAAAACTTAGGGTACAGTCCTAGCTTGCTAGGGGTTGGGGCAACAAATGAACCGTCTGTAACTTCATATTCAATCAGCTCAAGAATATCACCTTCCTGCTGTCCAGCATTAACAACAACAAATCCTTGAGGATCAAATGTATAATGCTGTCCTACAGTTAATTGCTTGCCGTTTAGGTAAACCAGCACGCTGCTTGCAGAAAGAGTTTCTAGATCAAATGCATTATTTAATGCGTATAATTCTGTTCTTGAATCTAGAATCTGGTATTCTATAATATTGTTAGGTCCGTAAGCTATCATATCTGAGAAGTAAAACGGTTGTGTTTTGATCTTGTCTTTGTTAACACGCTCTAGGATCTTGTCAACATGCCTTGAAGTGTTGCCGTCAAAACCTAGAGTGGTCGCTGTCTCTAAAAATATTCTCTTGAACTTTGCATACTCGTCGCGACTGTATCGCAACGCCTTGACAATGTTGTATTCCTTGCTAGTTGTGTGATATAATGGAAAGTTGATCGATCCCGAATGCTTTACGAATTTCTTACCAAATCTAGAAACGTCTCCTAGATCTCTTAGGTTTCCTGGGCCCGGAAACGCACCTGCAAAACTAGGAACTTCTTCAATCAACGAATCAACATGAGCTATAACTTCACCTAAAGTAAAGTCTTTGATATCCTCATTTAGAGGATTTCTTTCTAGGTTATGTGGAAACTCATAATATCCATTGTTATTTTTAACAGTTTTTGAGTCTGTTTTTATTTGTACAATATCACCGCTTAGTAGGTTCTTATCAAATTGCACGATTGCTACTTTATTAATTCTGTTAATTTTGTAGTCAACGTTAATAAGTTGGAGTTTGTTGTTTACGTACACAATAGTTGTTAAATCGTTTAGTAATCCAGAATCCTTGTATACATCAATACGAAAGTTGTTGTTTTCGATATTAGTAACTTCATATTGTCTAATCACATACTGCTTGGATTTAACCGGAGTCTTGGACCATCCATTAAGCCATTCGAAGCTGGTTCTCGTTGAATACTTTCTTAGCAGAGCACTGCCAGTAGTTACTTCAGCTATTCCTTCATCTGCCTGATATGTAAATTTATCACTAAGAAGATTAAAGTCAAATAGTATGTCACCTGAGTTTTCAATATTTCTGTATGCTAAGGGAAAGCCTAGCTCTAAGTCATTAGATCCCAATCCTTGCCTATAGCTAAATAGTTTGGTTCCGTTAAACGTCGTGCTATCAAAGATATCAGGATCTTCAAGTCTATTACCGGCTTGGCAGTCACATAGATCAAAGCGTGGAGCTTGGTTTAACGTTTCTTTTAGTTGGCCTTTCTTCCACGTGTTATTGTAATAAAAACTTACGCCAGCATTTGCTTTGCCTTGTGTTACCAGTACAGTTTCATTTTCCTTAGGTTCGCTGTCCTCTACCTCAACTAAACTAATTTGTCGTTGGTCACTAACATTGATAAAATTGACTTCATAAATCTTACCATTTATAAGGACGTCGGTATCTGCAGTAAACAATACTCGCATGCCCTGAGTTAGATCAACATTATCTACGTTGTATCCCAGCTGGCCTTCGATAGTAGAAAACACATCTTTTGTAAAATCGTCAATCAGCGTAACGTCGGCTTTAGCTTCTGTTCCAAAAGAATACAGCTTTAGTCCTGCTTCAAATTCAATAATAGGACGTTTTGCTCTAGTTTCTTCGTCGATATTTATAGGAAGATCGGCTTGCTCAAAGCTGGCAGTAATAACATCTTTATGGAACCATCTGTTATATCGCGACCACGCATTACGGTCTTTGCTTGCTCGGTTGCTTAATATGTAGTCTTTTGATTTAGCATACGAACTGGCGTTAGCGAACGGAAACCTGTCAAACTGATCAGAGTCGTAAGGAATCAACTTGTTAGTAGAGTAGGCCGCAGGTATAACTAGGTCAGCTTCGTTGATCAATCTTATATTGGTACCAACTCCTTCAACATACCATGCTGAGTTAGCGTAGTATGCTGGAGTTATGTTTCCAACAAAAGTTAGCTTCATACCGTTACTTAGGTCTAGTCCGGTTGCTGTTTGATATGTTTTCTTTCCTAGTATATCATCAGCAACATCAAGAAAGGTATTACTCTCTATATCGTAAATTCGAAAAAGTCCGCTAGTGTCGATACTATTTTTACTTAGGTAGAACACTCGTTCCGCTGCATTATACGGTACTGTGAATTCAATCGTACCCTTCTCGATATACGCAATAGCTACTTCCTGGCCGGCGTCGTCTAAATTACGTACGCCGTCCGGAAGCAAAGTGGATACATTTACTGAATCATCAAATATTCTGTTAACAGAAAACGCTAATGGATATCCAGGAGTGTTGATTTCAAATCTGTATGTCTGTCCTCTGTAAAGTTTTAGAGTTGGATTTCTTGTCGCAGTGTCATTAAATACATAGGCAACATTGTCGCCATCGTCTACAGTTGAAACTGAGTAGGTGCTTACAACGTCACGCTGCTCGCCTGATACTTGAATAGATAAAGGTCCATTGGGTAGCCAATAGTACTCACGAAAGTTAACAAACTTATCGTAATCAATATGAGGAGCCCAAGCGTAAGTGTCTTGTGAATTTAAACGGCTTGCGTTATCTGTGTTTGCGCCAAAATATCTCAGCGAGCCAAGGTAGTCGTTATAGTCTTTATAAAAAGTAACGTTGTCTAGATTATCCTTAATAACAGCCACTGGTTCTAGTTGATAATTGCCTCTATCAATACTTACGTCACCGATGTAATTGTCAGTACTCTTATAGGCCTTGGCAGTCTTGCGCCCAACAAACCCGTTGAGCTTTTCAGCTACGCCGGGCTGAATTAGCTGATCAATTGTGCCTTGCAGAAATTTTCTGTTAGCTTCTGTCCTAAAGAATTTAGGTAGAAGGTCTGCTGCTGTACGCTTAGTATTGCCTGGCGTCGGAAGTGGGCTCTCGTTTTGACTATCGTTATAAGCCATTATTAATTATGTCCTTATCTAGATATAATGCCTGAAGTAGCTGTCATAACGCTAGTTATTACGTTACCGCTTGCTTGCAATTCTGTTGCTGTTAGTTCGTCAATAATTTCTACATCACGTACACTAGCAGCACTAATAAAAATTTCATCAAGTTCGGATTTTATTTCAAATAAACTACCGAACGATTGTGAACCTTGTCTTGGCACAATTACTATACTTACTAATCTGGGTGACATAGTGTTCATAATATATGCACTAAGCTCTTGAAAGTAAAAAGTCTCTCCAAAGTCCCAATTCTCAATAGCAAAAAATTGATTCATTGATTCAATTATCTCTGCTTTTAACTCATTTTCGTTAACTACTATTGATTTATTTCGAACCACTTTAAACTTAACTTGTAAATCATTCATTGCCTTCTCACCAAACAGTACCTTGTACTTAACTGGATGATAAACTATCTCGTCACTAATTGACTTTATTGCATTAATTGCAGTGCCGTAAGATCTGAAAAGGCTATCACTACTTTCAGGTTTTGGTTTTACTGTAACTATTCCTGCAACATATTTTCTAACTTCTGTATCATAATTCTTTGTTAGCAAGAAAGTATCAATAATATTACTTGCGCTGGGATCAATTCTATAATTGCTGTCAGCTACGTGCACGTAATGAAACTTCAGCCCTGACCTTCCAAAGTAAACTTTATAATCTGTATTAATCGTTGTATTATTTAACAATTTATTTAGAGTCTTAAATACGCCTACCTCAAACAGGTAAAATATTTGTCCTTCCTGTTCTGCGCTATAAATTATGTTCGATTGGTTATTAACTACCTTAATAGAACCACTCGAGTTATCGAAAAATCTAAAGTCTTCTACTCCGTCAGACGTCGTAAATCGCTGTTGAAAGATAATTTTCTGAGACGGTAATACTTCTGGTTCGACAATTCTATTAAATAGGTCCGGATCGTCAATAACACCGTCGTTGTCTAAATCAACAAACTGTATTTCGATCTTTGTAGTATCTACATATCCTTCTTTGTCTCTATAAGCATCAGAAATTCCCCAGTTAAAATCTCTTGTGAAACTACTAGCACTGTCTGGCTGCTTATTAATTCCTAATACTCGAATCCCATCACGAGCAATTTTTCCTGTTTTGGGATTAAAGACTTTGTCTGCGCCGTCAAATGTAAACCGGACTTCGTCTTTACTTTCGAATACGTATCTAAGATTGCGATGAGTAATAGTATACGTATTGCCATTGGTTTTAAAATTCAATAACCAACTTGCATCAAGATTTTGTCCGCTGAGATCTCCTGCTTTACCTGTGCTAAATTCAGATAGTGTATTAATATTCGATGCAAGCACCAATTGCCACTCGCGAGTGTTTGTATTATATCTTAGAGCATAATCTTTGTAAGCAAATGTTTGATCAATTATTTGCGTTTTTAGGTCAGTTAGTAATGTTCTAGAGATTTTTGGAATAACTTGACTCAGCAGCGAACCATCAGGAATAAGATCAACTAGTGTAATAGGACCCCTATCGTCTATAGTTAATGTTGTTCCGTCTGATACAGTGCCAGCGACCTTGGTCCATAGGTATATAGTCGAGCCATCTAGATTTGGGTTAGCTGTGTAAGTACCGTCTGCTAAGAAATACTGTTGCACACCGTTAACAATGGGTGCCACAAACTTAAGAAGAGTTCCGGACTCTACTAATCGTAAATTATTAGCAGTAAACGCGCCGACAGCGTAGGCTTCGCCCTGTGTGTCATTAAGGAATCCAGTATACTGGTTAGTAAATTTCGTTGTATTTTCCCAACTTGCACTTAAATCCGAAGTAATTGTTCTTGGAAATTCCGAGTAGTAAAAGTTCTTGAGGTTAGTACTATTAATGATATCCTCAACAGTATTAACCAATATGCCTTCAATATCACTTTGTGAAGAAAATGCAAATTGTGTTTTTACCTCGTATAATTCTTTATATATAATGCCGTCATCAGCAAACAAACTAGTATTAGAATACTTGCCACTTGCATCTTTTAAATCAAAATATCTACTTATGCCACTACTAACTCTGTTAACACTCTTAGTTTTTATAATGTCTTGGCTGACTGCGAGAGGACCTATGTTGTAATCTTCGCCTGTGATTAATCGATTCTGTGTGTAATAAGTCGCAGGTGCATTTTGTTTAATACTGTCGTTAGATTCAGTAGGAGTACCATTAGATACTGTATAGTTTAATCTTAGTACAAACGTTAGTGTTTCGAGCGAACCGCTGCGGCTTTGATAAGGAATTTCAATAGTGACGTTGCCTACTGCGCCAGGTGAAATTACACTGAATCTATTCAAGCTGGTTCTGTAATATATTTTAAAGTTTCCTGCTGGAAGATTACCAAAAATTCCGTCACTAAACACTAGATTAATTCTATCACTAATTCGAGTAGACACAGCATACACATTGCTAATACCTTTAAAAAGGCTGTTATAGATAATATTGTTGCCTTCTACTGCGTCTAGTTTGGACCACGCTGTAGTCTCAAAACCGTTTGTATCCACGCTGTAAAGCCATACATCGTCGTTATTAATATTCTCTGCGTCAATGCCTACGATCTGGTTCGGGATCGGATTGGTTACCGAAAATGTACCTTCGTCTAGTCTACCCTGCCGAAAGTGCATGAAAAATCCAGTATTGTTAGAGCCAGCGCCCTGGCCGTCATCTCTAAACAAAAACGCAGGGCTAGTGCCAGGAAGTGGTGGTTCTTCTCTTATCACGCTATTGGAAAAGTCAGTAGATACTACTTCATATCTAGTACTAACTCCTTCAATAGACTTTGTAAACGGAAACACTGGGACCCCAGTGTTAGTTGCGTTCAATCGGTATTTCTGTGTCTGTACACCGTCAATATTTTCAGTCTTTAAAGGACTGCCTACTGCATTAGTAACAGGAAGAGCTGCGTTTATTATCTTAATAAATTGTTCAAAAAAGTTAGGATTGCTTTGATCGTTCCACCGAATTGCGGAACCTGCAAGATTTAATCCAGCACTGTCAACAACCTGCTCTGTGGTCTTTACTGTAGAAATTTTAAGCAGTCCATTAGCTGCTTGATTTCGACGAGGATTGTAGGTCAACATACGTGCAAGACGTAGTACGCTTTCCCTGCGTTCAGCTGTTTCGAGGAAGTTTTCTCTGGCATTTAAGTCTATTCTAAAAGATAGGTTTTGACCTAGAAACGCGATCATATCAATAAGAGCAAGATATTCGCTTGATTCGATATAATCGTTAAAATCTTCAGGGTAGTTTTGTCGCAGATAATTAATCATGGTTCTGCGCAAGTTGTCAAAATCATAGCTCTGGAAGTCAGCGTTTCTGAAACTCTGATAGATTCTTTTCCAGTCTTCTGCTACTAAAAGCCGTGTTTGTCTATCTGTTGCAGACATAAATTAGATTCCTCGTTAACTATGATATTTATCATAATAAAAAACTGCGTACTTAATTAAGTTAGGCCGTTTTTCTGATCGAAGGTAAATGTAATTGATTCAGAGATATCGTAAGGTAAGTATGTAAGTTCACAATCAATAGAAATACCCTGTTCGTATGTATCGACTATTACATCCTTAGCTGATAGTCTAGGATCAAAGTTAAAAATATTTGTTACGTTTTCAATAATTGCTTCCTGTACAGCCGGAGTAAATGGCTCAAATAACATATCCCAGATTATACATCCAAAGCTAGGATTTGATAACTTTTCGCCCTGCCGTATGTGAAAGTGATTGATTAGATCCTGTTTAATTAGCTCGAAATCATACAAAGAAAAACCTTGGTTAGTCTGCGCCACAGAACTGAACCCTCTATACGCTCGGCCTGCCGAAGCAGTAGTTTTGGTAGGAGTTACACTTACTCGTTGGTATAAATTCTTTTCTAAGCTGCTCATATCGTATTTACCTCACTCAGCTAGTGCTCTGCATGCCAGGAAGAATAGAGTCATCTACTCCGCTAGGCTCGTTAGTATCTGATGCGCCACCGGCTACTAATGGCACTCCGTCATCTCTATTGTCTGACGGCCCTTTAGGTATAAAGCCTCTGCGAAAGTTAAATGCTCCGCCTTCACCTTTGTACGCGCTGAAATGCATAGCATCGTCAATCGACTGCCATGCACCTCCCCAGCCTAATCCATGTTTATTTGCTAACGAAAGCGTTGATCTTGGCATATCAGTAATAGGAGCATTTGGTGGCCGGGGTGAAAAGAACCCGTTTGGTCCGTTGTTAAACACTGGATTAGGTGGGTTAATATCTATAGCGCCGCCGCTGGCGTGAATCGACCATCCTGATCCACTTACTGTTTCTCGTTTAGCATATCCAAGTAATGTCCTTATCTGATAACCAGTAGACTCTAGGTCATCAATGAATCCCTGGAAATTAGTAACAAACACCTCTGCTACTTGCGCTGATAAGCCAGTCCTAGTTGTAATTGTACCTAACGCGCCGTCACCTATAAAGAAACGCTGAGAAATATTTGACGGTGTTCCTCTATCTGGGTCTATTCTAGCACCATTAGCATACGAAGTAATAGAATTTTTAGATTCCACTGTGTTGTTAGTAATCGTAGAGTCACCGGTGCCGCCATCAAAGTTTTCTCCTCCGCCACTGTTAAACACAGTTTGACTGGACTGAGGACCAAACCCTCTAGTAAATGTATCAGGTGTAAGTATCCTGTCATTTACTGCTAACCCTCCTGGATCCTCTCTGTCAGACTGCTCTTTCTTATAAGCTTGTGGATTCATATTTTCGTGATGTGACCACGGTTCATGTTGCGGTGCTCTTGTTAATATGCTTTCATAGGGTACTGGTTTTGCAGAACCAGGAAACATATAAGGCAGCGTAACAGTAGATAGTTCTTCTGCACGTTCAGCGTCTACTGCATCTTCCGCAGTCAGTGCAATTTTTACGGACGGACTTGCTGCTCCTACTGATCCTGCGGCTCCTTCAATACTAATGCCAGCAATTGCACTGATAGCCATTGCGCTTTTTGACTCTATTACCGCAGTACCAGCAGTGACCTTATACGCTTTGCCAATATTTTGACTTAAAATTCCAGCAACTGAAAAACTGCTATTTGCTTTTATAGCAACGTCACTAGAGGTTGCGCTTAATAAATAGGAAAGACCGGCACTGTCATGCAGTGTTTTGCCAGCAGTTCTATATATACTGCTGGTTGCTTTTTCATGAATAGACTTGTTTGACAGAAAATTTATGTTTTGTTTTGCATGAAGATTGTAGGCTTGATCTATTAACTGGTTTGAATCTAGCCCTATCACTACATCGCTGTTTCCTTCTATAGTATGTTTAAAATTGTTGCCCACTAATATGTTGGTATCCCATGCACTTTCTATTTGTATTCTGCCACTTTGCTTATTATCTAAAAACTGTGCACTATCGGAATAACGTGCACTTGCTTTCATATTAATGTTTCGACCTGCATCAATATTGAAATCTCGTTCAGCAGTAAAGTTAATATCAGTATCTGACATTACAGAAATACTGTCTTGAGCATGTATATCTATCTTTCCATCAGATGTAAACTCTATCCAAGCTGTACCACGGCTGTTTCCAATATATATTAGATCCTCCGAATTATGTAGTACAATTTGGTGTCCGGTCCTAGTTCGAAAACGCATCAACTCGTTCTGGGGTATAGTTGTATCGCCTCCAGTTTCACCAGCTTGCTTGTTTACATAAATTGGTGGGCCGTCTTCTGCATGAGTTTTACGCACAAACTTTTCGTCGCCGTCGTCCATAACAAAACTAGATCCGCCTAACCTATTGTAAGGAACACTTGCACTTTTTTTGTTTGGTCCGAAATTTGCTCTTGGAGCGCCGGTGCGTTTGTCTCTTGGTCCTGGTGTCGATATACCAAATACCATCGACGGAACTTCACGACGTGCTGAAGTAGTAGTAGTGCCCCTTGACTCATCGGTTAGCAACCCTTGAATTTCAAGAATTCGCGTAAAGTCTTTGTTGTAAGGCTTTTTAAACAACGTAGGGTCTAAAGAATCACCTGTTTCTATAAGTTTATTGTATTCACCTACAGGTAACTTTGCGCCTTCTAATTCTGGCGGGGTTTCTGGTGTTGTAAGTGTTGTGCTAGGTCTTCCGTCTGGAACCATAAAGTTCATGTAGTCGTCTTGGATACACCCAATCCAATAGCCATAGTTGGGATTGCCTTCAGCAAAAGTAACAAGAACCTTTGTACCTACATCAGGAGGTACAGCCCAGAATCCGTAGCTTTTTTGAGAGTTAGCATACCCATCTTGTGGAGTGGCACCTTTTCCAGGTGTTACTCCGTAAAAAGGACTGAGGTATCTCACGTTGAAAACTTCGCCGCTTTTTTCTGGAGTGTTAGCACCTCCTGTGTACTTTAATATTTCAACCTCAAGTGATCCCATGTAACGAGTATCAAGGTTGTTTACTACAATCGCCTCATACGGCCCTGCATTTTTTACTATTGTATTATTGATCGCTGAACGACTATACGAATCTTGCGACATCTAAAACTCCTGTGCTGTTACCTAGCACCAGTTAATGGACTGCTAGGCAATGCTTTCTTAATCTGTATTCTGGTCAGAGGAACTGGTGGACCCTGTCTTGTATCCTGCTCTTGGGTATCTGCTGCTAGGTCTTTTTCTGCAGATGCATTGTCGTAAACTGAACCTGCTCCTCCGGGTACAGGCCCGGGAAAGCCTGGCGGAGCAACTGCGCCAGAGTTAGTAGTTCTTCCTAGGGCCGGTCCTATGTTGCCGTTAATGATAGGATTAGCTGCTGCTGCGCCGGTTCCGTAGAGCAGCAGGTCTTTCACAGTCTGTCCAGTTCTAAAATCATAACGATCATCTAGAGGATCTAACGGTCGATAATCGTAAACATTTTTACTATCAGGCAACTCAGCAGCAGGAAGAGGACGAGCGCCGGCATTTCCGCCAGTGAATGCACCCACTCCTATACCAGCAGCAATCGCCGCGGTCTGTGACTTGGGAGTAGATCCTGTTGCTGGGATAACTCCGTTTGGCCCAGACTCTAGTATCGACACAACTCGAACTGCTCCCTCAGTTATTTCTAAAATGTCTTCTAGTTCCTGGAAGAACGTGTCTGCATTGTGTGTAGTTGTGTTGAATGCTTCTGTAGAATAATAACTCTCGCCCTTAACTACTCGACGGTAGGCTCCATTTAGCGGGTAAGGTACTGGAATACTAGAAAACTCCTGTGCTAATCTAATCATAAACTTATCAGATGTCAGTACGCCAGCTAACCATTGGTTCAGTAACCTAACGCTCTTTAATCGAGCAATCATCAAAGCATCCTGTATGCCGGCTGTGAATCTAATTTTTCCTGCATCTACCGCTAAAACACTTATGCTCTGTTTCAAGTCAGTTCTTAACAATTGATAACGTCCCACTGCGTTTGATCCAAAACCTTCGTTAGTTCTTACTTCTTGAAACCGCAAGACTTCACTAAGTGTCATTTGTGTTAGACTAGGTTCTGACGTACTAGGCCATAAACTAGTATAGGAGTTTGCTCCTTTCAGAGCCTCTCCTTTGCTAACAAGAGCTAATAACGCAATTTGCTGTGCTGTAATTGTTATTTCTGACATTTATATTTCCCTTGCTCTTTACTTATATTACGTTTTAATATTAAAATGCAGTTTGGAAGAATTGTCTACCTGCTTGTTTGATTAACGTTAACTCTTCTAATAGCAGACGAAAGTGCTGCTTGACCAGTTGCTGCATTTTCCCGATTTGTTGGCGGTGCTGTAAATACTGAATTATTTTGATCAGTTACACCGTTAGAGTCTACAGGAACAACATTTATCAGAGGCTCAACATCTGTAGCGCTAGACGATTGTTCAACAGGGTTCTGTGCAGGTCGAGCTGTACTTGGCTTTCCTGGGGTATCACTGTACACTACAGCATCACTAAGCTTAGCACTATCGTCTAGTATAACTGGACCAGCATTATTAGGTGTTGAAGGATCGTCTTGTCCTCTTCTTCTAATTAACTTAATATTCTGCTCAAACTTGCCGCCTGAAAACGTATTAGTAACAGCCCAAACGCTAAACAGTCCGCTAAACTGCTTTACTACTCTAGGAAATTCCATTGTAGCTCCTTCAACTTGATAATCAAACGGAGTTTTAAAATTCACTATAACAAATACCTCGTCCATCATGTAGTTAACTGTGCCTTCTTCCAAAACGTTAGAATTCTTAATAGGGCTGCCTTTAAAGTTTCCAGTTTGTTGAGGTATGAAAAAAGGGTCTCCCATTATTTTCATTTCAGCAGTGATCATGTCAAGTGTTTGATTTATTATGGAATTATGAAATTGCTGCGCTATTCTTAGACGCATATCAGGCGACCTAGATCCGCTGTCCGGAATTAAGGAAGCTTGTCTATGTGTCATTTCGCCTATTTTAGCACCCGGTTCTGAATCAGGATTACCACAACCTTGTTTTACTACAGAAGCTCCAGTAGTTGCTGCTAGTGAGCCGGTACTAACTGCGCTGTCTGCACTGCCTACACCTCCGACGTTTTGCCCGTAATTACTAAATGCGGTTAGCATAAAAGCATTGTTAAACACTAGGTCAAAGTCCAGTATTTCCTCGTTTCGACCGGTATAGATATAATTGTATTCCTTTGCAGCCTTTGCTCTAAGCTGTTCTGTAGTATTTGGCGTTGGCTTTTGATTTGTAGCTAGAGTTTTTGCTTCGTCTGGATAATACGGAATAACATTAAACAAATATATCTTAGCAAGTGAGCCACGTTGGCATTCTGATGACGGATTAGGATCAATAAACACCTGTGTATCTATCTTGAACCAGTTTCGTGTACCGTTAGCAGCGCTGATAGCAGTAGACTCTACAGCAGCGTATTGACTTCTCAGTACTACCTTTTCTATCATAGTAATTATTGTTTCGCCTTGACTGAATTTATGTTCTCTTGCTTTAGGACTAGGATTGTTCCCGGTACGACCAGTATCTTCAAACAACTCAGTTTCAGGGTTGTATACCTGCGCTGGTACAGCTTGAGCTTGGTCGCCGCCCTCACTAACATCGTCTACAATTGAACTTAAACCAATATTGTTCATTTGTCTAGTGTCACGAGCATACTGCTGCAATCTTTCATATAAACTCGAGTTAGGAGCAACTGATATTTTATTAGTGTTTACAGTTGCACTACCCAGCACAGGAGTTACACCCTGCTCCTGTTTAAGTTCCACATTTCTTGATAATCCGTCATCTTTGTCTACAACTTCCCTAGAAACTGTGCTATTAAAGCCATCTAGGTCACGAGGGAAAGCAATTATAAATCTGTCGTTCTTTGTGGTAACATTTTTGTCTTCGAGATTAGCCAATCGTTGATTCATTGTTTCAGCTACACTAGTGTCTTCGCCGTTTAACACTTCCCATACGTTTGATCCTACTGCGTTAATAGTAGTCTTTGTTTCGTTAATATTATCATCTAGTGCAGTTTCGCTAAACGGCACTGCCATTACAAAATATTCACTACCTGCACCGCTTACACTGAGCTCTACTTTGGTTATCTTTATAGGTACGTAGATAGGCTTTCCGATATATTTTGTCGACCATTCACCGTATTCGTTCCATCCTACAAAGTCAATTCTTATGCAAAACGGTGCATCAATATAGTTAGAGTATCCTTCAAACTTTGCTGAACCAATAAGTGCTTGAATAAAATTACCCATTGAAAACGGTTCAGTTACTTTAAACGATAGGGTTGTGCCTAGTGCCACTCCAGTATTTTGATTAGGTGCTATTACTGCGTCCATTTCTAGGTCGTCTATATAGTACTCCGCATCGCCTCCGCTTGCAGAGTTTATTTCGTCCTGTACTTTGTAACGATTGGCATAATTTCCGCCGGATGACTTGATTATATAAGACGCAAAGTCGCCTCTATTTCGGTAGGTGTTGGGATCGTTATATTCTCGAGGATTTAACACTCCTAGCGTAATGATATAATTGTAGGTGTTGTGATTTCTTAAAGGATTAGGTATTTTGCCTGTAGAGATATTACTTGCCCGTATTGTGCTGGCCCGCTGCATCGAATCTTCAGCAGAAGTAATATTTTGCCATTTCTCAGGCACAAGGTCACGTAAGCTGTCTTCATTGTCCTGGCCTGCTATGCGTCGTCTAATAGGTGTATAATCGTCGTTACTACCAGCAGGCAACACTGACGCTACCGAAGCGGTGCTTGTTTTTGTTTCAAAATTGCCCGACGGTGCGGCCTGTGCAGCATCGGTAGTGACAGGAGGCACTACAGGCGGCGCTGTTGCTCCGAGGGTTGCGGCCAGCTTTTTAGCACGTTCAGCAGCTTCCGTTTTTTCCATCTGGGCAACAACACGAAATACATTTTCGTTAAGTGTACGATCCCCCACAACAGAAACAGACTCCGGCTTTGGCGCGAAATCTTCCGGATTAGCAGCCCGCCTGTCGGCAGTAAACTGTGCAAGCCTATCCTGAAAATTTGTGGTTTTTAAATTGTCAGCGCGGATGCTTGCTTTTTCACTCTCACTTAAATTAGCAACGCGGATTCTTTCTCTCTCACTTCCACTTATTCTTTCCATGTTATAAACCCAACTCCTTCCTTAGATTAGCACCTTGAGGCAACAATATTTTAGTACCTGCAACAAAATCGTACACAGGGTCTTTTATGATATCCGGATTACGCTGAGCAAACACCCACCACAACTCTTTCTTGCCATAGAGATCGTATGCCAGTAGGTCTGGTCGGTAAGTGTATGCCGGAGTAATTACATATAATACATCGTCGCCAGCAACTGGTACAGGCCTAGGAGTAAATATGTCTAAATATCCTGCTGGATTAATTTGTGTGTTACTGTATGGTCCAAAGTTTTTAGACATTATACAAATCCTTCTGGTCCAGATATATGAGTTCCGTTAATGTAGTCCTGAAAGCTGAACTTGGATTGACTACGTCTTGCATAGTTTGGAGCTAGAGTAACAGTGAATACACTTTGAGTAGGTACATAATCAATCTCTCCTGCTACATTGCACTCTATGTAGTCAACATCAGCTGGCATATCAGTAGTGAAGTTGGTTATTACTACTGGTATATTGTTTAGAACGTGCTTACCGTAGCCGTTAAGTCTTGCAATAGGTGGCGGATTGCCTAATGATTCTGTACTGGCTCCAGAGAACATCTTAGTCATCGCTCGTAAATAGTGCAGGCATGCTATCCAATACCTCGCATCTTCTTGATTTTCATTATAAAACTCGCCTGTTATAGTTATATTATCAACTTGACTATTTTCATACACATGATATGGATAATTTGAATGCACAGGATGCATGTTAGTATAATTTGCAGTATGACCCAGTAATATTGTAGGAGTAAAAGGAAAGATCATTCTATTACCGGTTCTTGATAATTCTGCAATAATTGATCCTTGCATTACAACATCAGGCACACTAAGGCTAACTCGCCAGTCAACTGTGTCGCTACCAGTTAGTGAATCATTTAATATTACTCTTGGCAGACTTTTTGGTTCAGGAGCTGCACCTGGGAAGATTCGCTGAGCTGCATTACCTACCATCCTAATAGCTTTGCCAACATCAGAGTTAGCTCCGCCCTGCCTGGCGATTATGTTGTCTACTATCCCAATAGAGTTCTTTACTATCTCCCCGGTCTCTGCTCGATCAGCAGAATTATCCGAATCTTTCGTTCTCCTAAAGAACGAAGTCTGGTTGGCTAGACCACCTGAGCTGCTTGCCGAGGCATCACCGCCTGAGTTACTATTAAAAGCGCTAAAAATTGACATAAGTTGTTGATCTCCAACAGTATTTAGTTGACAAAATTAAGTATGTAGTTTATAATAAATATATAATAAGGAGTAACAATTGAGAAAACGCAATTACTTAAATAACAGAGATATCCTCAAAGAAATTCATAAATCTAAAAATACTTTCAATAGTTACGTTGAGCCTAGCTACAATCAATATGATATCATTCTCAAGAACGTGGATGATATACACTTATTGGAATCGTACATGGTTAACGACGAAGGCGAAACTGTCAAGATACTCGGAACTATAGCGCAAGCCAAAACTAACAAAGCAAAAAGACTGTCAACTGCTGAATATGAAAGAAGACGTATTGCTGGTGAAAAGGTTAAACAAGCGGAATGTGAAATTACTCCAGACGAAATCACTAAAGAAGAACTAATCTTCAGAGTCATGGATTTTGATCATATTCCTGAACAGCCGGGAAGAAAGAAAAATCCAAAAACAATAGCAGACACCAAGGTCAAGCTAAACTTTCCTCCTTTCAAGCATTACAAGTTTGAAGGAGATGATCTAGTATGTGTTGGAAAAAGTCATTGGAAAGGGGATTTGGAATCTGGACATTTTGACAGAGAACACGGCAAGGCCACAAATAATCTAGCTCTAATGTGGCTTAAATTAGTTGATAGATACGCTACTCGTGGGAATGTTAGAGGTTATTGTGTTGATATAAACACCGAAGCACTAACCGATCGTGGTTGGATGAGTATAAACGAAATTAGCGAAAATGATCAAATTTTATCATATACTGACGGCAATTTGAAATGGTCAAAAATTAAATCAATATACCGAGGTGACTATAACGGGTTAATGCACAAAATGACTCTTCAAGGGTTTGACTCACTAGTAACGCCGGGGCACAAGTTTGTTACAGAACGGGGACTAGTTAAGGCCGAGCACCTTAAAGAAACTGACAAATTGGTATTACTAGGTAATGCAGTAGTTGACATTACCCCTGCTGTATATACAGATGAATTTGTTGAATTAATTGGATGGATTGTAACCGAAGGATGTTATCAAAAAGGCAGAAACAACAAATTTGGATGCATTAGTGTCTATCAAAATAAAGGAATTTATGCTGATCGTATGAGAGACTGTTTAACAAAATTAAATTATAAATTTTCTGAAAATAAAGAAAAAAATATATGCTTTAGAATTTCTGCAGAATCTAGTAGAAACGTTGAATCTATCTTTAAAGAAAAAAACCTTAATATGAAATTTATAATGTCATTGACATCAAATCAGCGGCAATTATTAATTGAGACAATGATTGACGGTGACGGATGGAGGACTAATGGGTATAAAAGATATTGTCAAAAAGATCCTGCTCACGTAAACCTATTCCAGGCAGTGTGTGCTATTTCTGGCATAAGAAGTAATTCTCATCTAGTAGATGGTGTGTCATTTGGGAAGCCTGTTACTTACTATAACATAAACTTGTTTACCGAAAAGAAAAATACAACTAGAGTAGAATGTGTAAATTTTCACGGTGGGAAGAATAACGGCAGAAACAGAACAACTGGACGCGGTAAAGAGTCACATCCTAACTATCCAACAACGCAGTATAACGGGAAAGTATGGTGCCCGGAAACTGAATATGGTAGTTTTGTAGCCAGAAGAAGTGGTGGGGTATTTTTAACCGGAAACACCTACAACGATGAAATGAAAGGCCAGGCGATACTACAACTAGCGCAAATAGGATTACAATTTGACGAATCCAAGTCAGACAATCCTTTCGCATATTATACGGCGGCTGTAACCAATTCGTTTGTGCGAGTGATAAATATTGAGAAGCGCAATCAAAACATACGTGACGATATACTTGAAATGAATGACTTAAATCCGTCACACACGCGAATAAATAACGGCAAGTGGGAAGCAGAGGTTAAACGCAATGAGTCTAACTCAGAAAACAATTGATAGCTTTCTAAATAAAAAAAGACTAACTTTTGCTTTGCTGGCAGCGTCTTGTTTAAAAGACAGCGCCGTCAGCGTGTCTTTGGCTATTAATTCTAAAAACGCAAGACAGGTATTACATCACATAGAAACAGGATCTACTATTGTACCCCAATGTCCTTGTGGTACTGCGTTAGCTTGGCATCCCGACAAATACTGCTATCGAACGTATTGTTCAAACGCATGTACAGCCACATACACTGTTAAGGAAAAGAAAAAAAAGAACCTAGAATTACTGGGAGTAGAATGGCATTCACAAAGTGCGGATTGGGCTAACAAGGTTAAAAAGACTAGTTTAGAAAAGTTCGGAGTAGACCATTACAGTAAAACTAATAGTTTCAATCAGGCAGTCAAAACCACTAACCTAAAAAATTACGGAGTAGAACACCCGGCGCAGAGCTTTGAAATTAAAGAAAAGATGATTGCAACTTGGAAAAAGAATCACGGCGTAACTAATCCAATGCAGCTATTAAGCGTTCGACAAAAAGTTGCAGAAACAACATTTGATCGGCTAGGTGTACACAACGCATTCAGTTGTTTATTGGTACAACAGCAAATCAAGCAAACTAATCTAGATAGATACGGCGTAGAAAATCCTATGCAATGTGTAGATACTCAATCAAAGGTTGTTGCAACACGTAAAAAAAACTATTATACAACTGACACGCTAGATAAACTTCATTCGCCGGCCTGGTTATTTAAAGAACACGTTAGTGGAAAGACAATTACAGAAATTGCCAGCAACATTGGCGTAAGTTCCAGCAACTTAGCAAAGTATTTTCAAAAATACAATATTGACGTGATTCGGCATCGACAAACATACGCTGAAAAAAAGATGTTATCATTTTTTAATCACTATAATGTGAAAGTAATACCTAACAATCGAAGTATTATATCTCCGAAAGAACTAGACTTCTTTTTGCCCGAACATAATTTAGCAATTGAGATAAACGGAGTATACTGGCATACTGAACAGTTTAACAAACACTCACAGTATCATCTTAATAAAACTCAGGAGTGTGCGCAATTGGGTATTGAATTATGGCAATTCTGGGATTACGAAATAGAACAGTTATGGGAATTGATCACTCAGAAACTGCTATCCAGAATGCAAATACAACAAAAAAAGACAGGTGCTAGAAAACTAAAAGTAGTTAATGTAGGTAAAGAACAAAAAAGTGCGTTCTTTGCTGAATCTCACCTACAAGGAGACTGCGGTAGTTCTATAAACCTAGGACTAGTAGATCAACACCAAACATTGGTTATGTGTGCTAGTTTCAGTAAATCACGATTTTCAAAAAAACACAAATGGGAGCTAATAAGATTAGCCACAAAGAAAGGTAACCTTGTCGTCGGTGGGGCTAGCAAATTAATAGCTCGTTTCTCGAAAGATTATATGAAACACAACGAGAACCTAGTAAGTTATTGCAATCGTAGGTTTTCTAGAGGTAACGTTTACCAAAAACTAGGATTTACCTGCATTTCATCCAATACACCAGGGTATGTATATGCAAAAGGCAATAGAATTATAGGCAGTCGACAGCAATGGCAAAAACATAAGCTGGCAGCTAGGCTGGCGGTTTTTGATTCGAGACTCACCGAAGTTGAAAATATGGCAGCAAGTTCCTGTTATAGGCTATGGGATTGCGGGCAAGATACTTGGGTACTAACTAAACTCCATTGACATCAACAACTTAATGCTGTATAGTTTACTATAAATTAGAGGAAAAAAATGTTTAATAAAGCAGCAGTTTTTACCGACATTCACTTTGGTCTCAAAGGAAATAGTCGGGTACACAATCAAGATTGTGAAGATTTTGTTGACTGGTACATCGAAACCGCAAAATCCAACGGGTGTGAAACTGGAATCTTTTGCGGAGACTGGCATCACAACCGAAATTCCCTAAACCTAACTACAATGGACGCGACAATACGCAGTTTAGAGAAACTAGGAGCAGCATTTGACAACTTCTACTTGTTTGTAGGTAACCATGACTTGTATTATAAGGATAAAAGAGATGTAACGTCAATGAGTTTTGGACGGCACATTCCCGGCGTCACATTTGTTGACTCAATTCTAGAAAAAGATGATGTTGCTCTCATTCCGTGGCTAATAGGAGACGAATGGAAAAAAATTCAAAAGATCAAAGCCAAGTATATGTTTGGTCACTTTGAGTTACCGCACTTTTACATGAATGCCATGGTACAGATGCCAGACCACGGTGAGCTTAAAGCTGAAAACTTTAAGAACCAGGAATATGTGTTCTCAGGTCACTTTCATAAAAGACAACAGCAAGGAAAGATACACTATATTGGTAATGCGTTTCCACATAACTACGCCGATGCCTGGGATGATAAACGAGGCATGATGATATTAGAGAAAAACGGAGAACCAGAATTTATCGATTGGCCTGAATGTCCCAAATACCGAACAGTTAATCTTTCACAGCTGATCGATGAAGCGGATACGTTAATTAAGAGTAAAATGTACCTTAGGGTAACGTTAGACCTTCCTATCAGCTACGAAGAAGCAAGTTTTATCAAGGAAACTTTCATTAATCAATACGGATGTAGAGAAATTACATTGATTTCTCAAAAACAGATAGACGAATTGTCTACAGACTTAGATATTCAAGCATTCGAGAGTGTAGACCAAATTGTTGCTAAAGAAATTACCGAACTAGACACTAACAACTACGATAAGAAAATGTTATTAGATATTTACAACGGATTAGAATAATATGATACAGATACAGGATTTAACGGTTCGCAACTTTATGTCGGTTGGAAACTGTGCTCAAGCTATAGACTTTAGTAAAGAGCAACTAACACTGGTGCTTGGTGAGAACCTAGATCAGGGCGGGGGTGGTGACGGGAATCGAAACGCCACAGGGAAATCAACTATTATTAACGCGCTTAGCTATGCTCTTTATGGCCAAGCGCTGACTAACATCAAGAAAAATAATCTAATTAACAAGACCAACAGTAAAAATATGTTGGTCACTCTTCATTTTAAGAAGAGCAACGTGGACTATAGAATAGAAAGAGGACGAAGCCCCAACATTCTTAAGTTTTATGTGGATGATGCAGAACAAGACATGACTGATGAGTCACAAGGTGATAGTCGCAGAACACAGGACACGATTAACGACCTATTGGGTATGAGCCACGATATGTTTAAACACATTGTTGCTCTTAATACCTATACTGAGCCGTTCCTGTCAATGAGAGCCAACGATCAACGTGCTATCATTGAGCAATTACTAGGTATTACTATACTAACTGAAAAAGCAGTGGCATTAAAAGAACAAGTACGAGTGTCTAAAGACTCTATAACCGAAGAGACACTAAAGATAGACGCAATTAAAACAGCAAACGGCAAAATTGAGCAAAGTATAGCTACCTTGGTCAGCAGACAACGTGCATGGCAATCAAAGAAGAAGCAAGACAGTATAAAACTACAACAAGGTATTGACCAATTAGAAAAACTTGATATTGAGCTAGAACTTAGCGATCACGAAAAGTTGCAGCATTGGACTCAAATGAATACTGCTGTTACTGCTCTTAATAAAGAGAAAAGTACACTAGATACTGCGTTAATGAGAGCAGATACTGCTGTGAGCAAGGTAAAAAAGAACATTGTTGAACTAGATGATGCTACCTGTTACACATGCGGTCAAGAATTACACGCAGACAAAAGGGATGAAATACAAAAGTCCAAAGAAAAAGAACTAGCTGATGCCACTGCTTATCAAAAAGAAGTAGTAGACAAGCTAAAGAAGGTAATGGCCAATCTGTCTGAGATCGGCGAGCTGAATGGTAAGCCTATCACATTCTACGACAGTGCAAAAGAAGCATACGAACACCGCAGCAACGTTGAGAACCTAAAAAACACGTTAACTGCAAAACAGAACGACGAAGATCCGTATGAAGCACAAGTATCTGATCTAAAGACGTCAGCTCTGCAAGAAATTAACTGGATTACAGTAAATGAAATAACCAATCTAAAAGAACATCAAGAGTTTCTTCTCAAACTGCTAACAAATAAGGATAGCTTCATACGCAAAAAGATTATAGATCAGAATCTTGCCTATTTAAACAACAGGCTTACTAATTATCTAGACAGATTAGGTTTACCTCACCAAGTTGAGTTTCAAAACGACTTATCAGTTGAGATCTCTCAATTAGGGCAGGACCTTGACTTTGATAACTTGTCACGAGGCGAACGAAACAGGCTTATACTAGGTCTTAGCTTTGCTTTCCGCGACGTTTGGGAGAGTTTGTATCAGAACGTTAACCTGCTGTTCATCGACGAGCTGATAGACAGCGGCATGGACACAGCAGGAGTTGAGAGTTCGTTAAGCGTACTCAAGAAGATGGCAAGAGAACGAGAGAAAAATATCTTTTTGATTAGTCATAAAGATGAATTGATAGGGCGAGTCAATCATGTGCTTAAAGTTATTAAAGAAGGCGGATTCACCTCTTATGCGAACGATTTAGATGTAGTGGAGTCAACTCAATGACCGACGACGAAAGATTTGAAAAAGAAAAAGAATTAGACCCCGATGATAGTCTTCACCAACAGTTGGTCCAGGCGTATCTAGACTATTTTGTTTCAATGGAACATTGGGAAGCTATGAAAACTCACCGTAGGTACTACGTTCTACAACAGAGGCTTCGTAAAATAAAAAAAATTACGCATCAACGAAACGCAGAAGTGAAAGCACAGTTTCAAGAGGTATATCCAGAAGTTTTTAAGTCAAAACCGAAGCAGTGAGGTGCTGTAGGTAGATATATAACTGTATGCATTGGACCTATGAAGGCGTAACTATTATTGAGATACCAGACGAGTATGAAGGATTTGTGTATCTCATTACCAATCTACAGTCCGGAAAAAAATATATTGGCAAGAAGCTGGCTAAGTTTAAAACTACCAAGCCACCGCTTAAAGGTAAAAAGAATAAACGCAGAGGCTTTAAAGAAAGCGACTGGAGAACCTATTGGGGTTCGTCAGATAAGTTAAATGCTGATGTAGCAGCTTTAGGACAGGAGCAATTTACTCGAGAAGTACTTTATTTTTGTAAATCAAGAGCAGAAATGTCCTACATTGAGGCAAAAGAACAATTTGATCGCAAGGTACTTGAAACTGATGACTACTACAACGGTATTATCAATGTTCGAGTAGGCGGATCAGAGAAATTAAGACAGTCACTAATAGAAAACAAAAATTTAAAATAGGCAAGACAGGCATCTTCAGGCAAAGATTATTTCTTAGTTGTTGCGAACAAAGCAAGAAGTAATACACACTTAGGCATCAAAACAACACACAAGGCTGGCAGGCCGGACTATAATACTGCTGTGAAACAGCCGGTTGGTACCCGGACACGAAACATGTTGAGACACTCCCCTTCGAGAGACATCGTCGTAGCTGAAAAGGCAAGCGAGTTAAGTATTGACATAGAACGTTTGTTGGCGTTCAAGAAAAAATCGCACACTCCTAAAAACTGTACATCTAGGAACGAAAGTACAGGCGGCATGTTAAAATGCTATATCGACGTAGGTTGGGAAAGGTCAGAACCCGTGGAGTGAACAAATACCTGCTTCCAATGTGTCTTGGCTGGAAATACTCACATGAAGTATATTCATTAAGCAGACGGAACCTTTAAACAGGTTCCGTCTGACCAGAGCAATCTACATGAATCATTCAAAACAAAAGAAAAACAATTGCTTAAATCACTTATACAAACAAATTACCAAATTCTTTTTACTATATTCACTTAAGAAACTATTAGTTTGAGCGTAGAGCGAAAACTAAATGAGCAAAGCTCATTTTTAGTATAAATACATCTATATACACTTGGAATAACTCTCATATGAAGATGCACGAAATTAATGAAACACCTCTTGATGAGCTGGATGGTGACGGCGTAGGTAGGTCTCTGGGAAAGGCAGCTAAGTCTGTTGGCAAGGGCATTGCTGATTTTGGTAAAGGATTTAAAGCAGGCTTTACTGGAAAGAGTAGACGTGCCACGCCATCTAATAGAACCGCTGCATCATCTAATAGAAGTGGTGCAACGCCTCGTCGACGCACAAGGCCAACTCCTGCTGGCACTCCACCACCTGAGACTACTCCAACTCCTACTGGCACTCCACCTGCCAATTCCAGGAATGCTACTCAAACTGATACCTTTGCAAAAGCAAAATCAGATATTAGAAAAGTACAGGGCGGGCAAAAACCTATGCCTCATAACACTGCTGTTGTAATTAACCGCGCACTAACACAGTTATCTAAAGGCAGCAAAGAGCATGGGGTATGGGCAGCAGAGAAAATTTTAAGATTCGCTAGCGCAGGAGTAAACGTTACTAGACAACAGCAACAGTGGATAGCAAACGCTAAAGCAGGGGAACGATTCCTGACGCAGAGCAGATATCTTGAATTATCAAGAATGTTACGCGAGCATGGAATTAGGTGGATTGACTTAGGATTAAGGATCCACCTGGTTGAAAGCACTAATAAACTAGTTGGGATCAGTCGAGTTTAGAAAAATGGAAGCCCAGTTTTTTTTGTGGTTTCCATGTTATGTTCAACAATGTCTCCTATAAGAAGCTTATCTTCGTAAGTTAGATAATAAGCTTCCTCATAGGTCACTCCACCTCTCATATACCAACACATCTTTAGCAGCTCGGATTTTATTTCTTTTTGATCATTTTCATACTTGGTTACTTCTTCAAGGATCTGACCTGTACTCATTGGTAAGATCCTTATCCGAAAAAATTTGATTGATCAAATGTGATTGGCACTGTCCATGTTGCTGGTGCACCTTTTTTAATATCTTCAGGTGAGGATACAACGTTAATTGGTTCGATCTCAAACTTTTCTTTTTGTGCATCTAGGTGTTCAGTTACTTTATTATAAAAATCTTTGTCAGCATTAGCAATAAACTCATCAATATGTTCTTGATTATCAACTAGTGTATTATCATCAATTGATATTGATGAGATACATTTACTAATAGTTTTTACTGTTAGATTGGTTAACTTTGTAAAACTTTCATTGAACTTAGTTAGTTTTTCTTCTTCTGGAATATTTTCATTGTTTACTAATACAAAAATTCGCTGTTCTTCAAATGTTATAAGACTTGCTTCAGTAAACTCTTTATAAGTTAGTGGGCGCATCTTAATTTTCATATTGTCAATTTGAAGATTTGGTTCGTAACTTACAGTAACTAACTTATTAAGTAGTTGTCGTAGGTCGACTGAGAAAGTTCTCTCTTCTCCTGACTTAGGAACTTTTACCTCAAGATCCATCATTGCCCCGTAGGTAGCAATTCGAATTGCTATTAGGACAGCGTCTAGGTCAATGCTTGGCATAGCCCAAGGATTTTTGATTGCAGGAATACAACTTTGGATTAGATTCACTGTTGCTTGGCCGTTTAGCAATGCGTCTGGAGTTTTCATTGTGAGTTCGTCTTTTGCTGTCATTGCAAAAACAGGAAACTCACCGCTTTCAGGAATCTCTAAGGTACCAGGAGCATAAAAATGTCCTAGACTAGGAAGAGTAATGTAAACTTTAGGTTGTCTAAAGTATTTCTTTAATGGGTTTTCGTTGTGATTAATTGTGTTTGGATCTACCATGAATGCCTCCGCATAAATACAGTACTAATATGTATCATATATTTATGTGCGTATATAATTTGGACTTTTAATTGTGGCAGATGAAGTAGAGATTGGTAATGTAGGTGGCGAGAATGGTGTTGCTAGCGAAGCAACGCTAGCATCTCTGTTGCGTGCAATGGAACGAATGGCCGGCGCAGATGGCTCTAATGCAAGTGAAGCTGCAAGGGCCGCTAGACGCTTGCGACAAGCACTGCGGGATGCTGCCGATAGTACAGAAGATAATACAGATGCACTAGATGAAAACACTGGGGCGATTGAAAGTGCTGCTGAAGTCACTGGTAGATTTGCCAGAGCGATAGTAGACGTTACTGCAAATCTTGTAGGTGTACTTGCATCTAGCATTGTTGGATTTGGTAGCGTGTTATTATCCTCTAAAACAGAACTGTCAGACTTTGCTGAGCAGATTCCGTTTGTGGGAGGAATCTTAGGTTCACTTGTCGGAATACTCGATGACAGCATTGCTACGTTTAGACAACTATCGTCAGTAGGTGCTGCTTTTAGCAATAGCATCGAGAATATGAGACTGTCGGCAGCTCAACTAGAATTAGGATTAGATGAAATGGCCAGTTTCGTGTCATCTAATTCAGAATCGTTGCGTTTGCTTAGTGGAACAGTAACAGATGGTATTACTAGATTTAAGGCTATCAACAAAACAATAAAAGACACAGGTGACTTTGCTGCTCTAAAAAACCTAGGGTTTACAGTTGAAGAAATAAATGAAGGACTGGCTGATTTTACCGCCCTACAGTCTAGGCTAGGACGTCTACAACGCATGAGTACTAGTCAGATTGCCGCAGGCAGCGCTAGATATCTTGAGCAATTGGACAGGTTGGCAAAGGTCACAGGACAGAGTAGAAAAGAACTAGCAGCAACAATGCTGCAACAAAGTCAGGATGCTAGTTTTCGGGCACTAGCTAACCAATTTACTAACAGCTCAAAACAGCTAGAAAACTTTACTAGTAGTATGGCATTGATAGATACACTGCCAGAAAACGTGGCTAACGGGCTCAGAGACCTAGCAGACGGGATACCTCAGACTGCTGACGGTATTGCACTATTAACGACCATTGGTCCAGAAATACAAACAGCAATGAAAAGGATAGCAAGTGGTGCTGATCCTCAAGTGTTGATTAATGCAATCGGCGCAGCAGGCCACGATATTGAAAATTTTATAGGCGGCTCTGCAAAGGAGCAAGCTGCAATTATAGCCCAACTTAGACAAACTCAACCAGAAATTGCAGCAGTACTAGATGCTGCTACTAAAATGAAAGAGTTTGGTACTAAAGAAATGAGTGCAGCTCGTGCTGAACAAGCAAAGAGAGCTGAAACTACTGCTTCATTAACTGAATTTGATGATACATTAAAAGCTTTTAGAGGAACTATTGCAAAGGCGTTTATTGATAGTGGCATATTTGAAAAGATGGCCGGCGGTGTTGCTACGGTTGCAGACTTATTAGAAAATACACTTGCATCTGATGAGTTTGAAACTAGTTTAAAAAATATATCTTCTACAATTAAGAACTTCCTGAATGAGATACAAGAGGTAGGAATTGAAGAAGCGTTTGCTGGTTTGTTTAAAGAGGGCGGCCCGTTTGCAGGACTAGGAAAATCTATAAGTGATACTATAGTATCAGCATTGAAAGAAACGCTGCCTATGATAGGTATTGGGTTAGTAGCTTTATTTAGTGGTGTATACCTAGCTAAAAAAATAAGCGGAGCATTTACTGGACTACTGGGTAGAGTTTTTGGCGGAGGCGGCCCTGACCTAGGAGGCGGAGGCGGGGATGACGACCCGGATCGAGGACGTCGAGGCGGACGTCGAGGCGGACGTCGAGGCGGCGCAGATGGAGGCGGCAGAGCTGGCAGAAATATAGGAGGCTTCTTTGGCGGCATTATAGGCAGTGTGATGAAAGGTGCAGCCCAAGGCATTAAAGCGTTTGCTAACCCAGCTGTACTTCTAGGTGCAGTTAATATTGGATTAGTTATTACTGCAATAGGAGCAGGAGTAGCTGGCGCCGCTTGGATAACCGGAAAGGCGCTTCCTACATTTGTTGAAGGAATAAAATCCTTTGAAGATATAAACGGCGAAAAGCTAAAAACAGCCGGCGCCGGTATGTTGTCTGTGTCGGCTGGCCTTGCAGCGTTTGGCGGAGCTTCGATTATAGCAGGTGTTGGTAATATTGCTGGCTTTGTCGGCGATTTATTTGGCGGTTCAGCACTTGAGAATATGCAAGAAACTGCCAAAGGTATGCAGTCAATTGCAGATGTTAAAGGATTAAAATCTAACTTAGAGGTCCTTAATCGAGGGCTTGATACAGACTCTATAAAAAACTATGCTGATGCAATGGAACGTTTAGTAGAAGCTCTTAGTGAAATGAACGACGAATTATCCAAGGACAACAAAGTAGGCTTTGGAAAAGGAACTAACGCCGGTGACGTGTTAAGTAAGGTCAACACTTCCACGTCTGGAGGCACCGAAGGTATCAAAGAGTTAAATAACTTGATGCAACAAGTGTTAATGACCTTACAAAGAATGCAAGTTGACACAAACAAGACAGAAAAAAATACAAAAAATCTAGGCGGCGGAAATATTGCCAACGGATACATAAGTTCTATCCGCTAACAGGAATCTAATATGAATATTAAACGTACAATGGAGATTGTATAATGTCGTGGCGTAAACACTTTACTCCGGTATCAGCAGACAATAACTCCGACGGCAGCTACAGTCCTTTTTCTAATGCGAGAAATGGCGCTCAAGCAGGACCTGCTAAAGCAAACTATTCGTCTTATCTACCAGACATATATGTGGGAACGCCTAATAGAGTTGAGCGTTATGGACAGTACAATACCATGGACCAAGACAGTGAAGTAAATGCTGCTCTTGATATTCTTGCAGAGTTTTGTACACAAAAGAATAAGCAAAACAACACCCCATTCACTACAGAATATAAGTCTGAGGCCACTAATTCAGAAGTCAAGATTATCCAGCAGTACCTACAACAGTGGGCTAAACTGCAAGACTTTGAAACTAAAATCTTTAGAATTCTAAGAAACGTGTTTAAGTTTGGCGATCAGTTTTTCCTTAGAGACCCTGAAACTAAGAAATGGTTTAACGTAGATCCAGCAAACGTTACTAAAATAATTGTTAACGAAAGCGAAGGCAAAATTCCAGAGCAGTATGTAATTAAGAACGTAAACTTTAACTTTGTTGCAGGTATTGCTACTACTCCTTATGAATCTAATAATAGTACTTATGGAGGAGGAAACACCACTTACCAGCCAGTTGGTAACGCCAACGGAATGGCAGGACAGCCGCAGAGTAGCACATCAGCTTCGCGTTTTATGACAGAACAAAATGAATATGCGGTTAACGCAGAGCATATGGTTCACATCAGTTTATCAGAAGGATTAGATAATAATTTTCCGTTTGGTAACAGTCTGTTAGAAACAATCTTTAAAGTTTACAAGCAAAAAGAGCTGCTTGAAGATGCCATTATTATCTATCGAGTACAGCGTGCACCAGAGCGAAGAGTCTTCTACGTTGATGTGGGCAACATGCCCAGTCACCTTGCTATGCAGTTTGTTGAGCGTGTAAAGACGGAAATCCATCAACGTAGGATCCCATCGTCAACAGGTGGCGGACAAAATGTAATTGACTCAAGTTATAATCCTCTCTGTTTGGATTTATCTACAAGGATTCCTCTACTTGACGGAAGAACATTAGCACTAACTGAGTTAATTGCAGAGTTTGAGCAAGGAAAAGAAAACTGGGCATACAGTTGTGATCCTGTGACTGGCAAAATAGCGCCGGGGGTAATTAACTGGGCTGGTATTACTCGTAAAAATACACAAACTATTCAATTAACATTTGACAATGGCGAAACTTTAGTTTGTACTCCAGACCACAAGATACCAGTATTTGGAAAAGGTATGGTAGAAGCCAAGGACATCGTCGAAACTGATAGTTTAATATCGTTTAATAAAAGAAACAAAAAGATATCGTCTAACTCTAATGACTATGAGCAAGTTTGGGATCATAGCAAGAAGGACTGGCAGTGGACTCATCGAGTTGTAGGCGAGTTTTTTAGAAACTTGAGCAAACATCAGGAATTTACATACCTTGAACAAAATGCAGGAAAGTCTAAAGCAGTAATACATCACCGAGATTATAATCGCTTTAATAACGATCCACGTAATCTTCAATACATGAATAAAGCTGATCACATACAGTACCAAGCAGAACAAACAGCAACCCAGCAAGTTGTATTACCTGAAGTTGGTAATTTAATAACTAATGATCAGAACCTCGCCAGAGTAACAAAGACAGAAAATGTAACCAATCGAGATACAGGAACTATTACCATAGACGGCACTGAAAAATGGCACAACTATCACACGTATGCTATCGAGAGTGGTATCTTTGTTAAAAATTCAGTTAACGAAGATTATTTCTTTCCCCAGACCTGCCTTTCATTAGAAACACCAATACCGTTATTAGACGGAAGGACGCTAACGTTAGATGAAATAATTTTAGAATATAAAAATGGTAAGCGTAATTGGACTTATGGGTTGAGCAACATTACTCATGAAATGGAATCAGCTGAAATCAAGTGGGCTGGTATCACTCGTAAAAATGCTAAAGTTTTAAAGATAACACTGGACAACGGTGAAACTATCACCTCTACGCCTGATCATAGGTTCATTATGCGCGACGGTAGAGAAGTAGAAGCTCAGCATCTTTTAATCAATGACAGCTTAATGCCGCTAGAATTACGCGATGGATATTCTGGACCAAAACAAAATCACAAAGTTGCGTCTATTGAATGGTTAACTGAAACCATAGACACTGGAGATATTACGGTTTTAAGTGACAGTAACAGCCATTGGTTTGGATTAGCAGCCGGAATATATGTTCACAACAGTGAAGGGCGCGGCTCTAAAGTTGAAACACTGCCGGGTGGATGTTTTTCAATGGACACTAGGGTTAGTTTATTAGACGGCCGAGAATTGAGCATTTCCGACATTGAAGCTGAAATGAGCACAGGCAAGACATTGTGGACTTATTCAACTAATCCGGAAACTGGACAAGTTGTGCCTGGAATAATTTCCTGGGCAGGAGTAACTCAAAATTCTGCACAAGTTATGCGTCTTACCTTAGACAACGGAGAACATATAATTTGCACTCCGGACCATCAATTTCCTGTATACGGAAAAGGTTTTGTAAGAGCAGAGCACTTGTCTGAAAATGAAAGCATGATTCCGCTGTATAAGAAAAAAGAATTTATTTCAAAAAATAAGAAGCTAGAATACGAACAATATTTTGACAATGCGGTAAAAGAATGGAAATTTACTCATAGAATGGTTGCTGATTATCTTCCTGAGAATATTGTAAAGAATTTTGTTTATAAATCAAATAATGATAACAAATTTAATGTTAGACAAAAAGAAAGTGTACACAATCACAGAGTTGTAAAAATTGAATACCTTGACGATGCAATTCCTGTAGGCACACTTACTATTGACCAAGACGAAATACATCATAATTATCATACATTTGCGCTAACTGCTGGAATATTTACAAAGAACTCGAATTTAGGTGAAATCGACGATTTGAGATACTTTACTAACAAAATGGTAAGAGCGTTGCGTATACCTAGTAGTTACTTGCCAACTGGTGCAGAGGATTCTGCATCAACAATGAATGATGGACGTGTGGGTACAGCTTATATTCAAGAGCTACGCTTTAACACCTATTGTGAACGGTTACAAACACTAGTAGTAGGAGAATTTGATCAAGAGTTCAAAATCTATCTCTTAGAAAAAGGTGTGAACATTGATACGTCGATGTTTGATCTCAAGTTTCAACCACCACAAAACTTTGCAGCGTATCGACAAAGCGAACTTGATAACGCTCGTATTCCAACGTTTACTCAAATGAGTGCAGTGCCCTACATATCCAACCGGTTTGCTATGAAAAGATTCCTGGGTATGACTGATGAAGAGATTATGGAGAACGAGCGGTTGTGGAGAGAAGAAAACGAAGATGATTTAGGCGGCGCCAGCGGTGATGCCAGTGCTGAAATGCGTGATGCTGGTATTAGCGGAGCCGGCATAGAATCTGACATTGACGGAATAGAGGATGAGATGCCAGATGATACTGCACCTATTATAGGCAACGACGCTGGCGGCAGCGATGACCTCCCAACAGGAGGCGGAGAGCCGCCTCCGGCATAAATACAACATGATACTACGCGAACTATTCTATTTTGACAAAGAAACGGTTGACTCTGTTGAAGATAAGAGTTATGAGCCAGAGCACGACCATTCTCCAATGAAAAGAAAGGATACTAGAAAAACCAGACTGAAACTGAGTCAGATTAATCGTATTCGAAAAGCTGCCGAGCTTCATGCAGAAGAAAAAAATAAAGATCTAGGTGCTATTCAACAGATGTACGGAATAGCAGCAAACGCAGAAGCCGGCGGTGAGTTCTAGTAGCAATATCAAATTTTGATATAAGAGTAGTAGGATCTACAATAGTTTTTCCTACTAAGAAAAATAAATTAAAAGCCCTTCTAAACTAGTCGTTTTTCAAAATGGCTCGTTTTCCACCTGTTTCTGGGTGCTTTTTAAAGAATGAAGTAAATATATTATGACAGCCCACAATCACAATGTGTGACCATTTATAGGAGTTTTACAATGGCAGATCGTAGCAAAATTGAAAAGATGCTCGAACTTCTTATTAACGAAGATCAAGCAGCAGCAGAAGAATTATTCCACGAGTTTGTAGTTCAAAAGTCACGTGACATTTATGAGTCGATGTTAGAAGACGAAGATGAAGACGACGATGACGTTGAAGAAGCATACGACGAAGACGACGAAGACATGGACGAAGCATACGACGAGGACGAAGACGAAGAAACAAATGAAGGCTTCGATATGAACCAGTTTGAAGTTGAAGCAGATGATGATATCGGCGGTGACCCTACTGATGATATGATGGCAGACCTAGGCATGGACGGCGATGAAGACGGCGACGACGACATGGATATGGATATGGACGGTGAAGAGGAAGAAGGCGACGTAGAAGATCGTGTAGTTGATCTTGAAGATGCCTTAGAAGACCTTAAAGCTGAATTTGAAAGAATGATGAGCGGTGAAGAAGGTGAAGACCACGACATGGACGGCGACGACATGGATATGGACGGCGACGATATGGATATGGACATGGACGACGGCGAAGACGACGACATGGATATAGGGGATAAGCAAGGGAAGGAAAGCTACAACTTTGAGTCAGTTGATAAAGCAGCTAAGAAAAAAGCTGCTGATAAAAAAGCTGCTGATAAGAAAATGTCAGAAAAGAAAGCTGCTGATAAGAAAATGGAAGAAATAGCTGATAAGAAAGCCGCTGATAAGAAAGCAGCGACTAAAAAATCTTCAGGCGAACAAATGCGTGAGTATGTAGAAAAAGTAACAAGTGGTCACGGCGCTGAAAAGAAAAGTTCAGGTGATAACGGTCAGAACACTAGGTCAGCAGTAGCAGGTCCAAACAACATGGGTGGTACAACTGCTAATACAGTGCGTAGTGATGTTGCCAATGACGGTATGTCAGGCGCAGGTTCAACTATAAAAGGCTCGGCATTAAGTGACACAAATGCAAAAGTTATGTCAACTGGTAATATTAACGTACCAGGCGGCAAGGCAGCCAAAGCAAATAAGGCAATGCCAAAAGGCCACGGGGCTGAAAAGAAAGGCCCAGGTGAGAAGTCGGACAAGAGCACGACAAGCACTCTTAATAAAGTATCGAGTCGTGCGAAGTAAGACTTAAAGGAGAAGGCTTTTAGATGAAAAACCTACGAGAACATTTAACATTTGACCAAGCTAGGATAGTTGTCGAAAACGCCAACGATGGCAAAGACCTGTATATGAAAGGTATTTGCATTCAAGGTGGAGTCCGTAACGCTAATCAAAGAATGTATCCTGTAAATGAAATAGGCAGGGCTGTCAGAACGCTCAATGATCAAGTACACGGCGGTTATTCAGTTCTTGGAGAAGTTGATCACCCAGAAGGCCTTAATATTAACCTTGACAGAGTCTCACACATGATTACTGAAATGTGGATGGACGATGACAACGGTTACGGTAAGATGAAAATACTACCGACACCAATGGGAAACCTAGTGAAGACGTTGCTGGAAAGCGGCGTTAAGCTAGGCGTCTCTTCTAGAGGTTCAGGCAACGTATCAGAGGACGGTAGCAATACTGTTTCTGACTTTGAAATCATTACTGTGGACATTGTAGCTCAACCTAGCGCGCCGGGTGCATACCCAACTGCTATTTATGAGCACATGATGAATACACGAGGTGGTTACCAAGCATACGAGCTTGCAAAAGCAACTAGAGAAGACACAAAAGCACAAAAGTATTTAAAGGAATCGCTGATTAATATAATCAGTAAACTCCGGTAAACTGGGAGAACAAAATGATAGATGCACTGAAAACACTCTTTGAAAATGACGCAGTATCGTCAGAGGTCAGGGCACAGATTGAAGAAGCCTGGGAAGCAAGGATTGCAGAAAACAAGCACGCAGCAGTATCAGAACTGCGTGAAGAATTTGCACAGAAATACGAGCACGATAAGTCAACTATGGTTGAAGCAATCGACTCGATGCTTTCAGAAAGACTTGCAGAAGAAATTGCTGAGTTTTCAGAAGACCGTAAACAGCTAGCAGAAGCAAAAGCAAAGTATTCAGTTGCTATGCGTGATAATGCAAAACTTTTAAAAGGCTTTGTTGTAGAACAATTACAACGAGAAATCAAAGAACTACGCACAGACAAACTAAAAATGCGTGAACAAAACGCAAGGCTTGAAGAGTTCGTAGTAGACGCCTTGTCAAATGAAATTGCAGAATTTTATGAAGATAAGAATGACTTAGCTGAAACCAAAGTTCGTTTGGTAAGAGAAGCTAAAGCACACTTCAGTAAAGTTAAAACCAGCTTTATTGAAAGAGGCACAAAGGCAATAACTGAAACAGTATCAAGAGGACTTAATAAAGAAATCAAGGCACTGAAAGAAGATATTGACTTCGCACGTAAGAATGACTTCGGTCGCAAGATCTTCGAAGCATTTGCAGCAGAATACGGAATTTCTTACTTGAATGAAAGTTCAGAAACTTCTAAGCTAATGAAAGTACTTGCTATTAAAGACAAGCAACTTCTAGAAGCAAAAGTCACTGCTAAAAGAGCAATTCAGATTGCTGAAGCTACTAAGAATGAGAAGAACCGCTTGGTAGAATCAACATCAAGAGCAAAAACAGTTAATGATTTAGTTGGCCCATTAAATAAAGACCAACGCGAAATTATGACAGACCTACTGGAAACAGTGCAAACAAATAGACTGAAATCTGCATTTGACAAGTACTTACCGGCAGTAATCAATAGCCGCAGTCCTGTAAAGCAGAAAACAGTTTTATCAGAAGGCAAAGAAGTAACAGGTAACCGCGAACAGAATTCGCAGGCCTATAATGCTAGTTCGAAAGCAGACACCAACGTAATTGACTTACGCCGTCTAGCTGGATTATAATCAAGGAGACAATTATGTCAGAACTATTAGAAAGTCGCTGGCACGACACGAAAAACGCCCTGCTAGAAGGCCTACAAGGTAATAAAAAATCTGTAATGGCCACCACACTGGAAAATACTCGTAGGTATCTTTCGGAATCAGCAACAGCAGGTGCTACCTCTGCTGGTAACGTTGCAACACTTAACCGTGTTATTTTACCAGTTATTCGTCGTGTAATGCCAACAGTAATTGCAAACGAGTTGGTTGGCGTTCAGCCAATGACCGGTCCAGTTGGTCAGATTCACACCTTGCGTGTTCGCTACAGCGACACAGCAGGCTCAGACGCAAGCGGTGCAGTAGCTGGTGAAGAAGCACTGAGCCCGTTTAAGATTGCAGAAGCATACTCAGGTAATACCACTAGTGGTAAAGCAGCACCTACAGCAGGACTTGAAGGTACCGCTGGTAACCGTCTAAGCATTCAGATCTTGAAGCAAACAGTTGAAGCGAAAACTCGTAAGTTGAGTGCACGTTGGACTTTTGAATCAGCACAGGATGCACAGTCGCAGCATGGTATTGATGTAGAAGCAGAAATTATGGCTGCTCTTGCACAAGAAATTACTGCTGAAATCGATCAAGAAGTACTTATTTCACTTAGAAGCCTAGCTGGTACGTATGAAACCTACGACCAAGCTGCTGTAAGTGGTACTGCTACTTTCGTAGGTGACGAGCACGCTGCACTGGCTGTTCAGATCAACCGCGTGAGTAACTTGATTGCTCAGCGTACACGTCGTGGTTCAGGTAACTGGGCTGTAGTTAGTCCGTTTGCATTGACCATTATACAAAGTGCTACTACTAGTGCGTTTGCTCGTACTACAGAAGGTACTTTTGAAGCCCCAACTAACACCAAGATGGTTGGTACTTTGAACAACGCTATGAAGGTATATGTTAACACCTATGCATCTGACAACGCACCAGTACTAATTGGTTACAAAGGTTCAAGCGAATCAGATGCGGCAGCGTTCTATTGCCCATACATTCCGCTAATGAGCTCAGGTGTTGTGCTTGATCCAAGCACGTTCGAACCAACTGTATCGTTCATGACACGTTACGGTTATGTAGAGCTAAGCAACACTGCGTCATCTCTTGGTAACGCGAGTGATTATTTGGGACAAGTTGGTATTGTTAACAGTAACGTTAGCTTTAGCTAATCACTAAGTTCTAAGTAAAAAGAAAATAAATAGGCCCTTCGGGGCCTATTTTCACCACTGCTGATTGCATCTTTAATCCTTATCGTGTATAATAGTAAACAAAGATCTCGGAGGAGTTAATGATAGATAAGATACGTTCGATAATTGAAGGATACTCAACTAAGAGTTATGCTCGTTTATTAAAAAAGTACCCGGACATACTAGAATGGTTAAGTGTACAAACAGCAGAGTATCCTACTAAGAGTGTGAATGAACAATTATATATTGTTTTAGTCTCTTTACCCAAGAGTAAACCCTGTGGTAAACATCCAAGTTTTTCGTCATACAATAAAGGTTACCGAGAATTCTGTGGTCCAAAAAGCAGTTGTGAGTGTAGTCAAACACATCAAAGTACTGTGCTGACTGACTATCATAATACTTCAAGTGCCCAAGTAAAATCTCAGACAGGGCAGCGTGCTAAAGCAACCATGCAGCGACGTTATGGCGTAGACAATGCTATGCATGTGCCTGAAATAAAAGCCAAACAAGAAAAGACTAATCTAGAAAGATACGGAGCAACAAGTCCACTAGCCAATGCTGATGTACAACAGCGTATTAAACAAATAAACCTAGACAAGTTAGGTGTAGAGTATCCGTTTCAAAGTCACGCCGTAATAGACAAAGCGCACAATACCAGTAGAACTAGATATGGTAATGACTTTATGAAGGGTGCTAGACAGACCTACCTAGACCAGCATGATAATCAAAACCCGTTTGTAGTGAATCAAGCAAAGATAAAGCAACGTATTGAAGAAAGATATAATGTTCAACATCCTATGCAAAGCGCCGAAGTAGTAGCTAGAGCAAAAAATACTCTTTTAAAGAATCACAAGGTGGCTAACCCTGCACAGCTACATATTCCGGCTGACTCATATAAGATCCTAGAAGACCGCGAACAGTTATTTAAGTTGTGTGACCGTCACAGCCTCAAGGAGTTAACAGAGATACTGGGCGTAAGTGAAACTATTATTTGGAATAGGCACGACCGATATGAATTTGACTTTTATTCTCGCAGTGTTAGAAGTCAATACGAAGAAGAAATTGCATATTGGCTAAGTCAGCAGGGTGTTAGCTATATTAGAAACTATAAGCTATGTTCTAAAACAGTGGACTTCTTAATTAATGATACTATTGCAATTGAATTTAACGGCCTATATACTCACAGCGAAAACAGCTTTTATGGCCAGCAATTAAAAATAGACAGCAAATATCATTACAATAAGTTCGTTAACTGTGCAGCGCAGAATATTCAGCTGTTTACTATATTCGAAGACGAGTGGAACACTTCTAAAGAGATTATCAAAAACAAGCTAATGATATCATTAGGTCTAGGTCAACGCGGAGCAGCAGGACGAAAGCTGTCAGTGTGCAGTGTGGATCACATCACTGCTCGAGCTTTTTTAGCCCATTATCATCTACAGGGCGCAGTAAATAGTTCAGTTTATCTTGGGGCATTTGAAAAAGATCAGCTGGTGGGAGTTATGTCATTTATACAAAGAAACACAGGTTCATGGGAACTAAACAGATTTGCCAGTGACCAGAAAATGCGAAATGGACTGTTCTCGAAGATGCTTGCTTACTTTGAAAGAAATTACAAACACAACGAGATATATAGCTTTAGTGACAACAGATGGAGCAAGGGCAACGTTTATCAAAAGAACGGTTTTACACTGGACAAACATTTAGCTCCTGACTACGCCGTTACCAACTACCATATACGAGAGCACAAGTTTAAATGGCGTAAGGCCAGGATTGCTGCTAGGTTTGGAGTTGATGTCGGAAACAAAACTGAGCTAGAATTGATACGCAGTCTCAAGTGGGACAGAATATGGGATTGTGGAAAAGTTCGCTGGATAAAGACAAAATAGGCCCTTCGGGGCCTATTTTCACATCTAACATAAGCCACAACTTAATTGATTATGAGTTCAAATGTATAAGTATCTATATGAAAAATACTATAATAGAAATTATAAACTCTACTAATCCAAAAAGCGTTAGTAAGAAGATAAAAAACAATGCTGTGCTAAGTGAATGGGTTTGTGAAAATTCATCTCAGTCTTCAAACTTTTCTCAACGTATATACGACAGTGTACATTGTATAACATCAACAACATGCGATAACGGTAACTTCAAAAAGTTTAAGTCAATCACTACTGGATACGGCTTTTGTGCGGTATCAAGCCAGTGTAAGTGTGCTAGACAACATGTGTCAGAATCAGTAGCATTATCAAAAAAATCTTACTCTGCAAAAACTAAACAAGAAATTAATACCAAGCGAGCAACTACTAATTTAAAAAAATACGGGGTGTATAACGTAGGACAGACTGCTGATGCTCGACAAAAACATCAGGACTTTTATGCTGCTACTAAAAAACAACTAGTAAAGAAAAGTACATTGATCGAGCAAAGTTACTTTAAAATAAAGCAGCGTGTAAATAAAACAGATGTTGAATTGTTAACACCAGTGCATGAGTATATGGGAGTTAGTAACCAAGCATATTATCAGTTCCAATGCAAATTATGTGACTTTTTATTCTCAACTTACTTAGACAACGGTAATGTGCCAATTTGCAAGAAGTGCAATCCTACCATCCCCAGTTATGTCAGTCAAGCAGAAACAACACTTAAAGAGTACGTGCAAGATTTGCGACCAGATCTAGTAGTAGAACAATCTAATAAGACCATAATTAATCCGTTTGAGCTAGACATTGTTATTCCAGAACTTAAAATAGCAATTGAATATTGTGGTTTATACTGGCACAGTTCGTTATATAAGAAATCTATTAAGTATCACTATGATAAAATGATTAAAACTAATCAACAAGGGTATAGGTTAATTACTATTTTTGAAGACGAATGGGTAAACAAGCAACACATAGTTAAGTCTCGCTTAGAGAATATCCTGGGTAAATCAGAAAAATTATATGCTAGAAAATTATCTGTTAAACTTGTTACTGGTTCCCAAGCTAGAGAATTTTTGAATAACACTCACATACAGGGATATTGCTCTGCTAGTATCAATATAGCACTGTGTGACGATACAGGTATCGTTGCATTAATGAGTTTTGGAAAGCCGCGTTATAATAAAACATATGAATATGAGATCATTCGATATGCTAGTCTAGGAACAGTTGTAGGTGGCGCAAGCAAACTGTTTAGACATTTTATAAGAATGTATGCTCCGTCTAGTGTTATCAGTTATTGTGACATGAGGTGGGGCACAGGGGAACTGTATTCAGCCATAGGAATGACATTTCTTAAGTCTACTCAGCAAGGCTACTGTTATACAAATTTCACAACGCGATTGCATCGGTCAAACTTTACTAAATCTAAATTGCTTGAAAATCCTGACGCAGTGGGAAATACCGAAGAAGAGCTAGCAGCTTCAATTAAGTGGTACAGGATAGGCGATTGTGGAAACAACTTGTACGTATGGCACTGCGAATAGATAAATACTTGTGTCTTTAATCGTGCCACGCAATAGTGGACTTATGCGGAAGTGACCCACCGCGTATTACTTAGAACGTAACCAAGGAGAAAACAAATGGGACGTCCAATTAATAAGAGATATTTAGGTAGAACTGCAACTGACCCTACTACTGGCATAGAGAACGAAGAAAGGCTCACTGCCATTGTAAAAGTTGGTGCTAATACTGCTGCTGATGACGGCATTGTATTATCTCAACGTAGTGAAACACGATTTAGAGTTAATGATAATCCTGATGGCAGCGGAAATACCGGAATATGTTTGCTGGTAAACAAAGCTAATCCCGGCGACAATGAAATGGTGCTTGAGGGCTACATTGCAGGAGACACCGAAACTGCTGCTATTAGAATTCGAAAGATGTATAATCGTACATGCACTGACTTTGATAACAATCGATACACATGGACTATTGACGACATTACTACACAAGAGGAAGGTGAGGACCTCATCTTTACTACCCAAAACGTGTTGGTCTTAACTTTAATCTAAACGTAGAAAACTCTCACAGCTAGGAACTAATAAATGTCAAAGTATCTAAACATACTCAATGGTGATTACTACATAAAGACACCAGATGGAAACATCACTCTGGACAGCAGTAGTGTAATAATCTCTGGTGACTTGACAGTGCAAGGTGACCTAACAACAATTACGTCTACTGAGCTGGCTGTGAGTGATAATATTATAGTTGTAAACTCAGGAGAGCAAGGCGATGGGATTACACTAGATGAAGCAGGTCTAAGAATTGATCGAGGCACTAGACCAGATGCATTCCTTGTTTACGATGAGAACCTTCCGGATCTTGTTAATACTCTATCACCAGGGCAATTTGTCTTTAAGGTAGACGGTGGCGCAACAAAAGGCATTAGAACCAATGCTGTAACCACTGGTGGCGGTGATTTGTTTTTAATAGGTAGCGGCACAGGTATAGTCAGTGTCAACGGCACAATTAACTACGAAAGAAATATTCTTAACTATTCAGGCGGTTCTGTAGTTCCTGTTAATGGTTCTATTTTAAAGGACGGTCTTGAGGACAGTCTGCCAAACACTAGAGCAGTAATTGACATCGTTAACTATCAGCTTTCTCAAGGTGGTGGTGGCGGTGGTGGTGTTATAGACGCAGACGGTGATACTTTTATTGCTGCCGAAACTACGCCAGGCCAAGACAATGATCAACTAGAGTTTACAACAGGCGGAAGACTGATTGCAAGATTTGATCAAAACGGTTTTGTTTTTCTAAATACCAATGTTAACCGAATATCAACAACTAATGGACAGTTGATAATTGATCCTTCACCTGTAGGTGCAGAAGGCAGCGTTTTAATTAACGGCAACCTCAGCATAGCAAATGCGCTGGCAGTATCACAAGGCGGTACAGGAAAACGCACTCTCACGTTGAACGGCATGTTATACGGAAACGGAACTGATCCTCTTAATGTTACTGATGCAGCAGGCACTAACAATGCATCATCATCTTTTGAAATATTAACAGTTAATAGTGCAGGTATCCCAGTTTGGACAGACACCATTGACGAAGGAACATATTAAATGGCAAGTAAGATAAAACATAAAAGAAGTGACGTATCAGGTAAGATTCCGCTACCTTCAGACCTAGAAGAAGGTCAAATTGCGTTAAACACTATTGACGGCAAAGTGTTTATCAAGCAAGCTGACGACTCAGTAAGAGACATTACAAAACAGATACATGATCAAGACACATCTGTCGCAATTGATGAATCTGGGGCAGTCGGAACAATTGTAATGATTGCTGATGGAACGAATGTTCAAGAAATAACAAGTGCTGCGACTAGTATTAAAGTTCCTCTTATAATTGAAGACAGAAACTCTATCACTATCAAAGAAGGTGATGCTGACTCAATTGGCATTGAAATAAAGATTCCACTAGGCTTAACCACTGATTACAATTTTGTCTTACCGCCAACGCCTGGAGAGTTTGGTCAGGTACTGCGGACTGACGGAGCAGGTAACCTTGATTGGATCAAGCTGTCTCCTGGTACAAAGACTATACAAGTAGCAAAGTCCGGTAATGATGCCAATGACGGCATTAACGCTCCTGTATTAACTATTAAACGTGCTACACAGATTGCTAGTCAGAATACATTCTCACCAAGAGTTGCTCCTACAGTTGGCGTTAAAGATGCTACAGAGTTATTATTATCAAACAATACGTATCTGCAAGCAGAAGTAATTGCTTATATAGAACAACAGATAGATCCGGCTGCTCCTGGTTCAATGTGGGAAGGATTTTCATATAATTCTGCTACGTGTTCAAGAGATGTCGGGTACTTAGTAGAATCAGCAGTCTATGATCTAAAGTACACGGGTAACTCACGGTCTGTTTTCTCGGCCAAACGATATTATACTGGATCAACCTCTGTTATTAATGGTCAAGAAGATCAAACTGCTGATGCAATTACAGTTCTTCAAACATTATCAATGCGAGTTATACAAAATGATCAAACCGGAAATCGATATCAATCAGCGATTACGCAAGTTACTGATCAAACTAAGTCTCAAGGCAGTGCGGCAGTTAGTGCTCTCTCAGAACTATATCAAATCACTATTGACGTACTCGAACAAGGCATTAGTGTTCTTGCTACAGTAGTAGATCCGGCATATAAAATTACGTCACAAACTATTCAGGTTGCGTCCGGGGAATACTACGAACAAAATCCTATACTAATTCCTGACTTTTGCAGTATTGCAGGCGACTCTTTAAGAAACTGTATATTACGTCCTCTTAATCCGTTGCGTGATTTTTTAAGAATAAGAGATGGTGTACTGTTCTCTCAATTTACATTTAGAGATTCTTTGGACTCAGAAGGCCGTCCAAAAGACCGATTTAACTATGCTGTTGCATTTGACGATTTAGATGATAGAACTTTTAACAGATTTGAGTATCCTGAGATACCTTTTGAGAAGACACTGGTTACTGCATCTCCCTATATTCAAAATTGCTCTATTATATCGTTTTTGGGAGCGAACGGTATTTACAACGACGGCTCGAAAGTTCGCAGTCCTAATGTACCCAAATTTCAAAGTGAGGTGGAAAATCCACCGGCGGGTGATAAGCCAAGACAAAATCCATCTATAGTTGCAAACGCATTTACTATGCTATCATTTGGCGGCACAGGATGGCGTGTTACTAACGAAGCCTATTCGCAAGTAGTATCATGTTTTCAGATTTTCTGTAAAAACGGATCGTACGCTCAAAGCGGCGGCTACTTATCTATTACAAACTCAGCAACAAACTTTGGCACATACGCACTTCGTTCCTCTGGCTTTAGATCTACTGCGTTTGATTTTGACAGAGGATTTATTGCTAACAACGGAGTGACTAACGGCTTTATTACTTTTGACGTAATAGGATACGGAAGAGAGTTTGTTGAACACTTTGTTCTACGTTTTATTAACTCTAACGGCGACGACATTTCAGACAACTTTAAAGGTTCATTAACTACGTTTGATTTTACTCCCGACGCTAATGTTATAGATATAACTCTAAATACATTTAATATAGTAAATCATGGATTTACTAATGGCACTAGAGTACAATACAAAGAAAATGGAAATTCTGAAATTCCTGGATTAATAACTGATACTTACTATTATGTTGAACAATTAACTCCGGACGTCTTTAAGTTGTACGAAGACGATGCTCTAACAGAAACTGCAACTATAGACGGCGCCTCGTTAGGTACTCATCAGCTTATTATAGGTAATGAAGAATTCTTTATAGAAGAAGTTGTCAACCCGTCAAATAGATATCAAACATTGACCCTGACTGGTTCAAATTTGAATTTTAACGTAGGTCAAGAGATATCAGGAACAGTTGGCGCAGCATCTACAACTGCTTATGTTTATTCATGGGATGTGGATACAAATACGCTAGTAGTGAGTTTGAACCAAGTTAGTATTAGCAATGCGCTTCAGTACGTAGATTTTACATCATCTTCTACTATTTCACAAGATGCATCTGGTCAATCTACTGATATTCCAGTAGCTTCTGTAACCGACAGAAGAGACTTGTATTCGGCCACACTTAAAATAAAAAGTTCGTTAGGTGGATCGAATATAGCGAATGTTGCACAAACTGTCGGATTAGGTCTTAACTTGCATAGACCTTCTATTGTTAACTCGTCTGCTCACACATGGGAATATGCAGGATCAGGTACTGATTATAATGCATTACCTAGCAACGGTGGTAAAAGCATAGAGCGCTTTGAACAATTTGAAGATCTACCAGGAAGAGTATACGCTTCGGGTACAAACGAATTAGGCGACTTTAAAGTAGGTAATTTTATAAGAGCAGAAAATAGAACAGGTAATGTGATATTTGCAAATAGAGTCTCCATTGCGCGTCTTGATTCTATCTCTCTTAATCTTTCCGGAGCTACTATATCTCAAATATCAACTGACCCAGGTCTTGGTGATAATGAACCCGGTGGAGCATCTAACGAAAGACTGACCACTCAACTTTCTCAAAGACTATTCTTAGATAATCGTCTTGGTGATTTCCTTGACAAAAGAGTTTCCACATCTTCTGTACCGGGCGCGGTAGTACAGCTAAACTCATCTGGTCAGTTGAACGTCGATGTAATTCCGCCTACAAGGGCATTTAATTCATACAATCTGTCTTCTTTTGAGGCCAGGCTAGAACTAGTGAACGATATCCCTCCGCAGGAAGTGTTGAGTGGTGATATTGTTATTGAGGCATATCAGCAACAATCTATTATTGTAGATCAAAACATAACAGTAATCAAGGGAGACAAATTTACACAAGCTAGCTCTGGTTCAGAAGGATTTGTAAGAGAAGATGTTATTGCTGATACTGTTGTGGTTCTAGTAAACGTAGTTGGTGAATTTATACAAGGTATTGCTAATACACTAGAGATTAATGGAGTTGAAAGTCCAGCAGGATTGTATGTTGTCACTGCCGACGTCAACGCAGAATTTCAGCAAAACTTTTTCCTAAGTGACGACGGTGACTCTCAGTTCCTAAAAATAGATGATCCAGAAAGTGGTACTGCGCTTGACTTCACTGTTGGTGCTAGTGTAACGTCGGCTGGCAGCCGAGCACAAGGACAAATAACTGATTTTGTTCAAGGTCTAACAATCTTAATTAATGCCGGTGCTTTGCCAAGTGGATCTGGGTATAGCACAAGTGGAACTTATATTAATGTACCGCTGGACAGTTCATCTGGCTCGGGAGTCGGCGCAAGAGCAGATATAACAGTATCTGCTGGAGAAGTTACTATAATTGATTTAAGAAGAGGTGGCGCAGGCTATGTTGTGGGGGATACGCTCACCGTAACTAATGACGTACTTATTGGTGGCAGATCAGGAGGCACTGCATTTACTGTAGAGGTAAGTGCAACAGAAAAGAGATTGTATGTTGATATTACAGGAAACTTTATAAGGTTTACTGCGTCAGATACAAGAAGAGATTATATAGCAGATAATAATGCACCGGTGCTTGAGACTAATAATTTAACTTCGTTTAATTCTATCAGTTTTGACGGAGACGCTGCTAGCGGAGAAATAGATTATAACGTTTCACATATAATAGTTTCTAGTGGTCACGGATTTACCGACGGTGATCCTATTGAATATGATAATAACGGTAATGCCTCAATAGGGGGTCTGAGCCAAATAGGAATATTTTATGTAAAGGTCATAAACAATACAAGTTTTGCAGTATACACTCGTTATGATTTGAATCCAGCCCAACAAGTAAACTTTACTACTAGTCAGTTAGGAACCCACCTGTTTAGAAAAAGAACAGTATCACTTTCTGCTAATAGAATAGTAGTAAACAATCACGGGTTTAAGGTCGGTGATCCAGTTAGAATAGTAGGAGCTGACCTGCCCGACGGGCTTGTATCTGGCAATTTCTATTACGTTGGAGCTCCTACTACAAACTCATTTACACTGCACAACGATAGAGGATTTGCAGTTCAGAGCATAAACGGTATAGTACAATCAGAAGAATCATTAACAGTTTCACCTGGTACTGGAACTGCAACATTTACTTTACAGAATGTGGAAATTACTGGAACAACTGATACATCCAGCAGAGAATTAGATAATTACAGTTCATTGTCTGCTACAAATGTAGACGCAGCAAACATAGTATCAGGTACTATTTCTACGTCCAGGCTTGCTAGCGGCGTTGCAAATACCAGTACGTTTTTACGAGGCGATTCTTCATGGGTTGAAGCTGTTAGCACTATTAGAATAAACCCTGACAGCCCATTGAACCTTGTGGGTAACTCTAATACAGTTGGATCTGATAACCGTTACTACGGCGATCTAAGGCTAGAAATACTACCCACAAGCAGCGCAGCCGGCAACGTAGACTATACAAACGTTGGTGTATCGGCTTTTAATAAAAGCCAGTTTACGGTTTCTCCACAAGGTGAAGTTGATATTACTTCGTCGGCTGATGGTGGTACACTGGATGCCGCAACGCTGGGTGGTAGTCCAAGTTCGTTCTTTATTAATCCAGAAAACCTAAACAGAGCCGTGCCAGTAAACAAGGGCGGCACCAACATACAAAGTTATATTGCTGGTGATATAATATTTGCGGCGGCCGAGTTGTCTACTAATACAGACAGCATGAGCCGATTGCCCATTGGTGTTGCGAATACAATTTTAACATCAATCAATGGATCACCTGCTTGGTCTAACTCGATTACCGCTAATAATATAGAAGTTACTGACAGCTTTCAAGTTAAAGATTTTAGTTTAGATTCAGAGACCACAACTGCCAGCTCTACGTCTCCACAGACAGTGGCCACGTTTCTTGGTTCACAATTTAGGTCTGCAAAGATGATAGTACAGGTAACAAACAACAGCACAGGTGATTATCAAGCGCAGGAAATTCTAGTAGTGCATGACAGCGGCGTTAGGGCGGATTTCGTAGAGTACGCAATAATTCATACTTCTGCAGATCCGTTGGCCAGTTTTACAGCAATATATTCTGGAGGTAGTGTTTCCTTACTGGCAACTGCTGCCACAGCAGCTTCACACACTTACAAAGTAGTAAAAACTATGATAACTATTTAATGGATAAGTAGTTATGAACAGCTAATTTTAGGGAAAGGGAACTAAATGGCAATTAATGATTTTAAGGTCCGACACGGTATTGTTGTGGGACCAGATGACTTCTCTGTAGATGTTTCTACAGACACCGCTACATTTGCGGATGGCTATGTTGTTAACATAGGCACAGACCGCGTGCTTAAACAAACAGATAATATATCAGAGTTGACTAACGACTTAGAGTATCTTGTGTCTAAAGCAGACGTTGATGCACTTGGTGTTAATGCAGGAACACTGAACAGTATTACTAGTACACAATTCTTACGCAGCGATGTGGACGGTACCGTTAGTGGCAATTTAACAGTTAGTGGCGCTACTGGGCCAGCAGTATTCTCTGTGATAGCAGATAATGATAATAGTAACGAGGACGATACAGCTACAATAAGGTTGAGTCAGGATGGTGGGCAAGTTACAGGTGCATGGGGATTTGATAGTAATAACGTAATGTACTTTGAAAATACTAGTATAGAAACCAGCGTTAAAATAATCGACTTCAGGACCAGCTACGGGGTTGTTAGAGCTGACGGTAACCTAATATTTCATGCTGGGAACTCGGAGCCTTACAGTAATATTGAGAAAAACAAACTATCTAACATTGAGAACAATGCAACTGCTGATCAAACTAAGTTTGATATTGATGCTCTTAATATTGATGCAGACACACTCGACGGGGTTAATAGCAGTCAATTCCTTAGGACTGACCAAAACAATATTATCACTGCTAAACATACTATTATTGGTACCGGCGAGCTATTAAGACTAGGAAACAGTTTACTAGATAGCGCAGATGCTTGGATTGTGTTTGGTCATTTGCCAGGCGCTTACAACTGGAAAATAGGATATCAAGGCAGTACCGGCGGCGCCGACGGAAACGAACTTCAGTTTTTAAGTAGCTTTTCGACTAACGGCTTCCAATTAGATCACCTAGGAAATATAGAAACAGTGGGTTCAGGAGTTTGGACCGGCAACGGCTCGGGACTTAACAGTGTTAACGCCACAACCTTAGATGGTATAGACAGCAGTTCTTTTGTTAGGAGTGATCAAGATGACACACTAGATGGCACCTACACAGTCACTGGAGACCTGACTATAAACGGCACGCTTACAGAAACTTCCAGTATTGTACTCAAAGAGAATGTTGTTCCCATAGCAAACGCACTGGCCACTGTGCTTATGCTTGACGGAGTGCACTATAACAGAAAGTCCTCTGGCGCATACGAAACAGGGTTAATAGCAGAAGAGGTAGAAAAAATTGCTCCAGAGCTGGTTAGTACGCAGGGTCAAAAATCAATTCAGTACTCTCGATTAACTGCATACCTAATAGAAGCAGTTAAAGATCTAGAAAAACAACTACAAGAGCTCAAGAATGGCTAACTTAAAAAAATACCACAATTAACGACACAGGAAATTTTACACTGCCAGTAGGAACCACTGCGCAGCGCCCTACTGCTGCGGCCGGGCAATTACGATTTAACAGTGAGTTGGGAATAACTGAATATTACGATACTAGCTTTAGCGGGTGGATTGCTACCAGTGTCAGCGGAGTAGTTGCCACAGGCGGCAACAGTGTGTATGACATGAATCACAACGGCACTGCTTATCGTGTTCACGTGTTTACCGACACTGGCACCAGTACTTTTAATGTGACCAAAGGCGGCGAAGTTGAATACTTAATTGTAGCAGGCGGCGGCGGCGGAAGTAGTAGCGAAGGAGATGGCAACGGCGGAGGCTCTGGCATAGTAATAATTCGTTACAGAACCAGTTAACTCGTTATTACTATTCTGAACTAATGTTTAACAAGTCAATAACCTTCATAACTGTTTGAAGCTTGTTTTGAATTGTTTTATTTTGAAGTGTGTTTCTCAGTCCGTGGTGTAGTGGTTTGGGCCACTTGCCAAAACTCACCCATGCATAGCCATCGTGCTCGTGATTAAGACTGGGAATAAATTCTTGTTTAACCAGCGTTAGATATGTGTGAAAGTGAAAGTAATCATCGTTAGAAATAAAACTTTCAAGCGGCATGGTCTTTAGGATATCAGCAGCGCCTATTTCTTCTTGTATCTCACGCTGGAGACCCTGAAACGGAGACTCTACCCCTTCTGTGGTTCCTCCTACTATCCCCCATTGATTCTTTTGTCTACCCTGAGTACGGTGAATAAAAAGAAACCTTTTGGTGTCCAACGCATAAAACAATGCGCCACTGCAAACTATTTTATTGGTCATACAAATAGTTATCCTTCTAGGTCAATACGATATGTTCCTACAGGGTACTCGCCATCTACTGACTTGAGCCATTCTCCGTTTTTGAAACGATATTGTGTGCCGGTAGCAAGGTTAGTGGTATAGGTTATCTCTGTAACCTCACTGGCATCGAACACAATACGCCAGCCAGTACCTGTCCATTCAATAATATCATTGGCTTTTGCAACTAATTTTGTACCATCTGCGTTCTTCCAAACTGCTGCACTTTCTGTAGCAGTGTCAGCGCCTATGTCCTCGAGTATGAGGAACCGTGCTGACTGCGACAGAACGCTTGTAGGGTTGAATCTAGTGGGGTCTATCACGTAGTCTATACCCGTCCTTGCGTCAATAACAGTATCTCCAGGAAATGAATCAATGTCAAAGTCGATATTAAGTTTGCCCTCGTCATTGCTGTCGAGTGAAACTGTGCCGGTTAGTGTGCTGTCGTTGTCCTTGTTGTTAATAAAAATAGTGGTTACCCCAGCAGAGTACACGCCAGGGTACGCTTCAAATAGATCTCTCCATGACTGTGTGCCCACTGTGCCGTTTGTGATCAGTTGAGCAGTGCCTGCTTCTAGATACAAGGGCCATTGAATATAGTTTACATTGGCCATGGTGTCTGACAGTTCAGTTTGCGCTACTGCTCCGTATCTAGTACTGGCACTTCCAGCAGTGGCAAAGCTGTCATATTGGTTGATCTCAGGCGTGCTTACTCCAGCTTCAATTGTGCCTCGTGTTTCGTCAAACATTGATGTAATGATATTAGTAATCACTCCCATCTTCTTGACCTTTATCGGAGGGCTGATATAAATTGGTATACTGAACGATATAGAAGCAACGTCGATCTCACTATCTACACCTGTAGGAATGCTGCGACTGGACCAAGAAATGCTGTCAAGGTTTACCACAGTGATGCTGGTCCAATCAATAAAGTTGTCAGTGGTCTGTATCTCAAGCGCTGGATTAAACATAACCAGTATCTGCTCAAGTAATTGTAATTTTTGATCAGTATTGCTGGCCCATATATCCGAAGTCAATCGAAGAGTATAAGGAGTGGGCATTAAACGCTCTACTGTATAGTTCTTACCTTGGTAATTAAGATACTCGTTGTTGTTGCTGTCGTAGGCCCGTTCTCTAATATTGGTCTTGCGAGTGTAAGAAGAATCGCTCAGTCTATCTTTGTCTAATTCAAGACCAGTTACGTATACACTTATTCTAGGTGCACTAGGTAGCTTGTTCTCGCTGTTTTCTCTTATAACGTGGGCAACCTGTCGAGACATATCACCGTACATTACAGGAACTTCTTTTATGTTGCCGTTCCCGTCTTGGACAGGGAAGTTGCTCATGATGCGCATCATCTGAGTTATGTATCTTCTAATCTGAGCGTCGTAGAAAAATTTCACTATATTCTCCCTATCTTAATTATCTGGTTTTGGTCTAAGTGCTTTGGACAAGCTTTGTCTTTCTTCAACTATTTCGCCGTCAATTATACTGGTGTTAAAGTTATTAACAAAACTTCCTCTTTGATTTTGTCTTTGGTCTACATTACTCAGTGTCATTCTAATATCGTCGTAGACTTTCTTCCAGCGATCTTCATCGTATTGAAATAGCCTGTTGGGCATAAAATCAGTGCGTAAAAAGTAATCACCAGTAACAGTATCTCGAGGAAATTGTGTGCCGATACCAAAGGGCAACCCATTGGGAGCAGCATCGCCGCCACCTATCATATAACCAGTGTATCCTGAACGCGACGGTTTACCTACAAACGCAGCATACTCAGAGATATTGTTGTCTTGTAGATCACTGGGCACCGCAGTTCTCAATGAAATACTGCCATTTTCGTTTGTGTCTATAGTGTAGTAATGACTGATTTCAAATCCAGAGCGTGGCGCATCAGCTTCTGCTTGCGCTACTACTGCTTGGCTAATCTGCATTTCTTTATCGTAAGTGCTCAGTAGATCACGTAGTGTATTATCGCTGTCCAGGTCAGCAGGCTGATCAAGTATATCTGCATACTCTTGACTGTCAATAATCTGTTTAAGTTTGAGTCTGTATAGATGAGGAAACCAAGTAGGACTAAATCCTTCCCCTGCTCGCGTTACATCTTCTACTACATAGAATCTTTTTAGACTAGATGAATAATCATTAAGTGCGTATTCGTCTTTTAGGTGAGGTAATTCTATAACGTCACCCGACAGTATCTTGCGTCCTAGAGTTTTTACACTGCTGTTGATATGAACAGTTAAAAATACAGTGTCGTTGCTTAAGAACATACCAAACGCTGATAGGTCAAAGTCAATATCTTGAACATTATAGATGCCGCGAATATTATAAATATCCGGATCGTACTTTCGGTCACGATTTTCTAAAAATAATAGATCCTGAATATTAGTCACTGACATTTTATCGTACACAGGTTGGTCAGCAGTGGCTTGTGCTTCCTCGGGGTTCAACGGCCCCAGGTATTTGTGGATATTAACATCCGTGCCGCCGACTACAAACATTTCTTTTATTTGTCGATCAAGAAAATAATAATCATTGCCACGTTCTGGTTTATATAATGATAAGCGAGGGATAGTGTTTCTCCTTGGTTCTTAGTGTATTTATTTAATAAATACATCAAGGAGAACTACTAAATGTCAAATTTGACCGCACAAAAGCAAGAAGTATATGATTACGTAAGAGTGTTTCTAGGTGACGGGATGATTGACGTTGAACTAGATAAAATTCACTATGAAACTGCTCTAAAAAAAGCACTATCTAAATTTAGGCAGCGTTCAGACAACTCAGTTGAAGAGTCATACATTTTTCTTACAACTTCAGAGGATCAAAATGATTATACGTTGGCTAACGAAGTTATTGAAGTAAGAAAAATATTCAGAAGAAGTATTGGATCTCGTCCTTCAACATCGCAATCAGGTGGCCCAATATTTACTCAATCATTCACAGCAGTTCCAGGCCAATTGTCTACGTTTGACGTGAACTACAATCTAATGTCAGTAAAAACTGTTATTGTAAAAGTAAACGGTGTGGACACAAAGGACTATGCAATTGATTCTAACAATAGAACAATTACGTTTATTACTCCGCTAGTGCCTGCCGACGTAGTAGGAGTAAGTTTGTTTGCATCTGGCGAAAACGGCGGTGGCTCGTTATTTGATCCGTTTAGTTTGGCTTATACCAACGCTTACTTGTTAAGCAGCTCTAATATGGGAGGTCTAGCTACCTACGACATGTTTAGTCAGTATCAAGAGCTAGTAGGACGAATGTTTGGTAGTTTTATTGAATTTAAATGGAACACTACTGCTAAAAAATTAACCTTGCTGCAACGTCCTAGAGCAGAGGAGACTCTGATGTTATATGCTTATAATTATAGACCAGATGACCAGTTAATTACAGATTATCTAGCAGGGCCGTGGATCAAGGATTACACTCTAGCCAGTTGTAAATATATGCTAGGCGAGGCACGGAGCAAGTTTGCACAGATTGCGGGCCCACAAGGTGGCAGCTCACTAAACGGTGACGCACTAAAAGCAGAAGCGCAAGCTGAAATGGAAAAACTTGAAATTGACGTGGTGCAGCAGGTGGCTGGCGGAGTGGGCTATAGCTGGTTAATCGGCTAGGGTTCTTTATTGGGTAAGAATGATTCGGTTGACAAGTTGTTGTTTTTCTAGTATAATTTAGTGAAATAGGAGGAAACAACTTGACCAAAAAACCTAAACTAATGATTATCGGACACGCACGACACGGTAAAGATAAGGCATGTGAGGCATTTGTAAAAAACTACCATCTAGAATATGAAAGCAGCAGTCATTTTGCCGCCCGTAAATTTATCTTTGACGAAATCAAAGACCAATTCAAGTACGACTCTATAGAACAATGTTTAGCAGATCGTGTTAACCATAGACGGCTGTGGTATGACATGATTGCCAATTACAACTATCCCGACCCTGCTCGATTTGGCAAAGAACTGTATAGAGAAAATGACATCTATTGCGGACTGCGTCACAAGCGTGAATTCAACGGTATGAAAAACCAAGGTGTGTTTGATTATACAATATGGATAGACCGCAGCGATCATCTGCCGCGTGAAGATAAGTCCAGCATGACTCTTGAACCATGGATGGCAGATTTTGTAATTGACAACAACGGAACTGAAGACGAGCTAGAAGCCAACGTATGCGCGTTTATGGACTACCTACTGCCTGCGAGATATGGCTACTTGTCCACTGCAATGATCCGGCGTTAAATCGCCCTGTCGCCAGCGCACACCCGTCTTATAGAGCACACGCTGGCAGTTAGCGCACACAGTCTTCAAGTTGTTTGGACGGCAACTATTTAGATTTCCATCTATATGATACACGTCAAACTGCTCCGGAAACCTAGACTTAAATCCGCACTTCTCGCAGTATTCCTTTTTTTCGTATTTGGCCTGTTGCCATTTAGGAATGCCCTCTCTTGCTCCCTTGTGAAGACATGCCCCGCACAGCTTACGGTAATAGGTTTTTCCTTGTTTTTTATAATTTACAGCAGCAGGTCGCCGTCCGCATTTGCATAATGGTCTCATAACGTATTTACCTCACCTTTTCAGGTACCTTTACCTGGGTTATAATTGGGCTATTTTAACTGAGAACAACTAAATACAGTTAGATAACAATTATTCAAGGAGAAATAAAACAATGGCCCTTTCATCACCAGGTGTACAAGTTAATGTAATTGACGAAAGTTTTTACACACCGTCATCCGCTGGTACAGTACCAATGATCTTTGTAGCATCTGCAGAAAACAAAATCAGCAGCGGCGGATCAGGCGTTGCAGTTGGAACACTCAAGTCCAACGCAGGCAAACCATACTTAATTACTAGTCAGCGAGAACTGGGTGAGACATTTGGTGATCCGCTGTTCTATTCAGATAGTAACGGAAACATGATCAACGGCGGCGAGCTAAACGAATATGGTTTACAAACTGCTTATTCGCTATTAGGCGTTAGCAACCGAGTATACGTTGTGCGAGCAGATTTAAACTTAGCCAAGCTGCAAGCATCGGCTAATGCACCTGGCGGAGAGCCTGCTGATGGTGCTTATTGGTTTGACACTCAGGTTACAAACTTTGGTTTTCTAGAGTGGAATTCAGCAGCATTAACTACCTCAAATGGACAGAGCTTTTCTACTGTGCCTAGAACAGTGATCGTTGAGGCATCTGATCTTGACGGCAATGTACCTAAAAGGTCGATAGGACAGATTGGTAACTACGCTGTTGTAGCAGAAACTAATATGAACCGAGTATATTATAAGACACCCGGGGCAAGCAGTGCAGCTGGCAATCCAGGCGATTGGGTAGAGGTTGGTTCACAGAAATGGAAAGCTAGCTGGTCTAGTGTACGCAGTTCTGTTGCGCCTGGTGCTTTAACTACTAGCGGAACTATTATAATTAACAACTCTACTGTTACACTCGATGGCACAGATGTAGCTGCCATGGTTACAGCTATTAATAGCCCAGATATCACAGGAATTACAGCAGCAGCACCTAATGGACTACTAGAAATTTATTCAACAGGTGTTGACGTGATCATTGCAGCTGGCGGCGGCACTTTGTTAGGTGAACTAAACCTTGTTGCTGGTACCTACATTGCTCCAGTTCTAGCGATTCAACCACATACAAATGTTCCGGCATTTAAAAGTTCAGATCCTAGTCCAGCGCCAACCGGCTCTATTTGGTTAAAGACCACTGAGCCAAACGGCGGCGCAAAGTTTTCAGTAAAGCAGTATAACGGTGACACTCAACTTTGGGAATTGCTAAGCGCTCCTTTATTTTCCACACCTAATGCAGCATTGTTTAATCTAGACAAAGCTGGCGGTGGAACAAATATAATGACTGGGGACGTTTATGTTAAAGTAAACGCTGACGAAGAAGCAGACCCCCACGCAAATTACAAGATATTCCGTCGCGTATCGCAAGGTCCGTCACAAATAACAAGTGCGACAGTCGTAGATCAATTGACTGGAGCAATTAGTTTTTCCATACAGGAATCAACAGTAGGAAGACTAGCACTCAGCACTGCTCAGACAATTACTTTTGAGGCAGCCGGAACACTAGCAGACGCAGAGACAATGGCAGCAGCTATCAACGCAGCTGGATTTGTTAACGTTGTTGCAATGGTAAACGCTACCAACAAAGTTGTAATACAGCACAAGCTAGGTGGTGAAATCCGCATAACTGACTCAGCCGAAACACTGGCTCTTATTGGATTTGATACACTGGTAGTATCTAACTGGCGAGAGCTGGAGTACACAGCGTCACCTGATGAGCCGTTGAGTCTTACTGCTGACGGTGAAATTTGGTATAACTCAGTTGTTGATGAAGTTGATATTATGATACACGACGGTAATGGTTGGGTAGGATATGCTAACGAACTTACTAATACTGATGCTGCCGGGCCAATTGTTAGTGCTTCTGAACCTACTACGCAACGAAACAGCAGTGCACTAGTAGAAGGTGATCTTTGGATTGACACTGCTGACATTGATAATTATCCGGGAGTTTATCGTTATAGCGCACAACGATCAGAATGGATATTGCTTGATAAAACTGACCAAACATCCGAAGAAGGAATTCTGTTTGCAGATGCTCGTTGGGGCAATGCTGGCTCTGACAGTGCTCCGGCAGACATAGACGAGTTGTTAACTTCTGATTATTTGGATCCAGATGCACCTGATCCAGCGCTATACCCAAAAGGTATGCTGCTATGGAACATGCGCAGAAGTGGATTTAACGTTAAGCGTTATGTACGCAACTACATAGATACTGCTGGTGACAATATTCGGTTTAGTGACGAAGCAATGCAAAACTATTATCCAAACCGTTGGGTTACTGACTCAGGTAATAACATCGACGGCTCAGGTTCGTTTGGTAGAATTGCGCAGCGTAAGTCAGTTGTACAAGCATTTCAAGCCATGGTTAATGGAAACCAGCAGATACGTGACGAAGAATCAAGACAGTTTAACTTGATGGCTACTCCGGGCTATCCGGAACTAATTGGGGAAATGATTACTCTAAACTACGACCGAAGAATTACTGCGTTTGTAGTAGGTGACACTCCGGCAAGATTAGCTCCAGATGCTACTAGTCTTAACGAGTGGGGATCAAACGTTAACTTGGCAGTCGAAGACAACATCAACGGCGCAGTTAGTCGAGATGAGTACATGGGCATGTACTACTTGTGGGGATTCACTAGTGACAACTTTGGTAACAACATTGTTGTACCACCAAGTCACATGGCGCTTCGTACTATAGTGCTAAACGACCAAGTGGCGTTTCCGTGGTTTGCTCCAGCAGGAACTCGTAGAGGCGGAGTAACCAACGCAAGTGCATCAGGCTACATCAGTAGTGAAGGTGAGTTTGTAAGTGTTGCTTTGAATACAGGTCAGCGTGATACGCTGTATGCTAACAGTATTAACCCAATTACGTTTATTAGCGGTGCAGGACTTGTTGTATTTGGACAGAATACTCGAGCAAGAAATGCAAGTGCATTAGATAGAATAAATGTTGCTCGGTTGGTTGTTTATCTACGTGGTCAATTTGAGTTACTAGCTCGTCCATATCTGTTTGAGCCGAACGATAAGATCACACGCGATCAGATTAAAGCAGCAGCAGATTCACTTCTTCTAGAACTTGTAGGACTACGTGGAATTTACGACTTTGTTACTGTCTGTGACGAGAGTAATAACACTCCAAGTCGTATTGATCGTAACGAACTTTTCTTGGACGTGGCCATAGAACCTGTGAAAGCGATCGAATTTATTTTTATTCCTTTGCGTATTAAGAACACAGGCGAAATAGCATCACTGGGATAATATGCACACATAATAGGGTGGAATAAATACCACCCTATTATAACATAAATACAAGTGATAATAGGAGAAAGTAATGCCAATCACAACTTTACAAAACATTAGCGTACCAACAGAAGCAGGCGGATCTAACTCCTCACTGTTGATGCCTAAAATGCAATACCGATTCAGAGTACTATTTGACAGCTTCGGAACTGGCGGAGGTCCGGACGGTGTTAGAGAAGTATCACGCCAAGTAATTGACGTAACTCGTCCTAATGTGACATTTGAACAAGTAACTGTGGATGCCTATAACAGTAGAAGTTATTTTGCTGGTAAACCTACTTGGGAACCAATTACTCTTAACTTACGTGAAGATGCAAACAACAACATTCAAAAAGTTGTAGGTCAGCAGCTTCAAAAGCAGTTTGACTTCTTTGAACAATCAAGTGCGGTCGCAGGTGGCACCTATAAGTTTCAAACAAAGATTGAAATTCTTGATGGTGGCAACGGCGCAAGCGGTCCTAATGTTATTGATAGATTCCACTTAGTTGGGTGTTATATTGAATCAGCAAACTACAACACACTGGCATATTCTACTAGTGACGCTGTAACAGTTGCGTTAACTATACGTTATGACAATGCTATTCAGTACGGTGCAGACGAACAACAGAACGGTATTGGCGAAAGCTTTGCTCGAGCTGTAGTAGACTCAGTCGGCGGCACTCAAGCAACTGGTTAATGTATGTTGGTATATAATAGTAAAAACAGAGGCTATATGTCTCTGTTTTCTATTGTATTCTCACTTAAACAAATGACATAAATATAGTTATGAGCTTCTTAAATAATTTTCTAGACAATCTAAATTCACGAACTAACGAAGTGTCGCTTAGGGATGCACGCCACGCCCATCAACTATTCACTGAGCATGGCCACGCGCTAGCACCTAAAAACAAGTTTCTTTATCATGTTGTATTTCAAACAAGAGACGAAGTAGGAAACCAGTACGACTCAAACACTGTTAAGTTTCAAAAAGAGATAGGTGTACTTGCTAAGAGTGTTGAACTACCTCAGTATCGAGCAAGCATAGAAAATAAGCAACAATACAATAGAAAAAAGAATGTGCAAACTCGTATAGATTACCAAGATGTGACTATTAAGTTTCACGATGACAATACAGGTCTAACTCGGTCTATGTTACAAGAGTATTACAAATACTACTATAACGACGGAAGACACCAATTAAATCAAGGTGCGTATGATCCTCGAGACAAATATAAAGAGAGAGTACCAAGATACGGATTAGACACCACTAATAACGGCCCGTTTTTTAACTATATTAAAATTTTTCAACTTGCAAGAAAGAAGTGGTTCAGTTATACCTTAGTTAACCCGTTAATCAGCCAATGGGGCCATGACGTATTAGAATACAGCGACAGCGGCGGCCAAATGGAAAACACCCTAGTATTAACCTACGAAAGCGTAATATATAATCACGGAGATATCAAAACTGATACCCCGCCTGGATTTACATCAGATGAAACAAGATATGATACTGTAAAAAGTCCACTTCAATATCCTACACAAGAAGATGAAAGTCTTTTTTCTGCAATACTTGGCCCCATATTAAACGAATCGTCTTCGAGTACAGTTAGAAATTTACTTCCTGGCAGGGCTAGTAATAGCGCAAGTAATAAACAGCCTTCATTATTAGTGGATCTAGGCCGAGGATTAATAGGTGCATTGCCTGGGTTAGCAGTTCCTAGCAAAGATACGCAGCAAGCGGTTAACGTATCTGCACTGAGTGCAAGTAGCAACAATGTTTCTAATCCTGACGCATTAATATCTAAGTTAAATAACAGTCCCAGCGCAAAAGAAAGTTTTACTGCTCAGGCTCTCAATGCAAGCACAGTAGAAGGCACAAATTATGCAGACTACGTGGCTACTAGTGACAGCGGCCGCGCAGCTATTGATGCAAATCTTCAGGGCAAGATTACAGGTGGCGACAAGAAAACATCATCATTTGCACAGAGTGCAATTAACAGTGACGGAGAATAAATATGGCACGATCTGACAGTGTAAGTACACAGAATGCATCAGTCTCTACTACTAGATTTTTTGATAACTTTTACGGCCAGGAACTATCGTTTAATGCTAACGAAATAGATGCAGTAGTTGGGTATTTCTTAAAGAGAGGATTTGACAAGGTTGCTGCCACTAATACTGCTAGTATTATTTTGCAACAAGCCGCAGTTGATAATATATCAGTTTTTCAGTTAATTGACACATTAAAAGGAGCAACAGATGTACAACTGAGTAATGTAATTGCTCAAATACTCAATATAAATAGAAGCAAGACCAGTGCAGTTGGTTACAAAGTCGACAGACTTACTCAGTTGTTTGATCAAAGGCAGATCATAGTATAATGTCACGCTTCGCTCAAGGAAAGTTCACTCTAAAAAATCCAGACAAATACGTAGGAAATAAAATACCCACGTACAGAAGTGGTTGGGAATTTCATTTTATGAAATTTTGTGATGAACACCCCTCAATTTCTCAATGGGCAAGCGAAGCAATTAAAATCCCTTATAAGAATCCGCTAACTGGCAAAGCGTCAGTATACGTACCGGACTTCTTTATTGCCTACAACGATAAAAGTGGAAAACAACGGGTAGAGTTAATAGAAGTAAAACCTGCTAGTCAAGCTATAAAAGAAAGACTAGGCCGCTCTAAATTTAATCAAACCCATTACGCAATAAATCAAGCCAAGTGGGAGGCCGCCCGCGCATTCTGTAAACAGAAGGGCATCATTTTTAGGGTAGTTACTGAGGACGATATATATACTGGCACTAAGGGTAACACCAAGCGACGATAAATAATGTTAGCATATAATATATGGAGAGAACATAATGACCCGCAGACTGGAAGATTTATTAGATTTGCCAGAGTCAAAAGCACTTGTAGAGGAAGCTAAAGAAGAAAGTAAAAAAACAAATTACGAATCAGTGTCAATGAAGAAAGCGTTTGCACAAATAGAAGAGTTTGATAAGATAAGTTCAGCACTACCTGCTGTCAAAGGACTAGGCGAGGTGTCAGACAGTGAACTGAACGAGATTGCACTAAAAGCAATGACAGCCTATGACGACCTGATGGATCTGGGAATGAACGTAGAAGCTCGTTATTCAGCTAGAATTTTTGAAACCGCCGGCGGCATGCTTAAAACTAGTCTTGATGCCAAAGTTGCAAAAATGGACAAGAAGTTAAAAATGGTCGAACTACAGCTAAAGAAAGAGAAAATGGACAAAGACGATAAACCTAGTGACAATAGTATGGTCAACGGCGAAGGATATGTAGTTACTGATCGCAACAGTCTATTAGAAAAACTTAAAGGAATGCCTAAATAACATAGGCAACAAACTATGTGTGTTGTTGCCTATGTTATTGATAAATAAATATAACTAGGATAAATCTACATGAAATCTTTTACACAACTTTTAAATGAGTCTAAAAAAACATATCAGTTTAAGATTGGTGTAGCAGGACCGCTTCCTGAACACTTTCAAGACCATATGGAAACAGCGCTAAAGAAATTTAGCATTATTGATATTAGCACAGGAAAGAAAACTCCTATTCAAGAACGTCCATTAGATTTTCCAAATCTACAAAATATGGAAGTTACTTACTTTGAAGCAGAGCTCGAATATCCTACAACTCCGCAAGTATTACAAGAGTATTTAGGACGAGTATGTTCTGTGGCTCACAGTAACATTATTGTTCGCAATCCGAACGAACCACTAGAGCTTTATCAGAATCAAAGCGAAAGCAACATTTATGAGCCGCTACTTACTAAAAATGATTTGGGCGGCGAGAGTGCTCAACACAACGTAGGACAGAATCGTGTTATGGACCTTTTAAAGGAACTTGAAACTGCTACCAAAGAGCGCACTAACGCAACCCAGGAGAATTAAGATGGAAATGAAAAAATTATTAGAGTCGCTAAACGAATGTGGCATGGAACAAATGCCAGGCCAAAACAGCGGTTCGCCGGTCACAATGAATATATCATTAAATGCATCAGGCAAAGAACATGTAGCTGATCTAGTAGCTATGATGAAAAATGCAGGGTTGTCTAGTGCAGAAGAATTTAGCCCAGAAATGATGCCAATGCGCCAGGACATGGAAAATTTTAGAGGAATGGTAGATGGTGATAAAGAGACTTCATCAGAAATGCCCGCTATTGCACCAGAAATGGACGGCCCGGGCATGGCAGACGATGACGATGACGATGCTTCTATGAAAAAAGGGGAAATGGGCCTAGAAGGATACGATAACGAGCCAGACGAAGAGTATCAGGACACTAGCTATATGACCAAAGATTTAGCTGGTGGCCTAAATCGCGAGAAGAAAGCATATAAATCTGCACAGGACGGTGACAACGCAATGGCTGTTGAGACTATCAAAGCACAGCTTTTAAGAGCACTTAATGAAAAAAAAGCTAAGCCTGATTTCCTTGATGTGGATAAAGATGGTGATAAGAAAGAGCCGATGAAGAAAGCTGTAAAAGATAAGAAATCGAAAAAGAAGTAAGGGAGTAAAATGACACAACTACTAAAAAACTTATCTAATACTAATACAGAGGATCAAATAGAGCATTTAATTAAGTGCTCTGATCCTGAATCAGGATTCCTATATTTTGCGAATAATTTTGTAAATGTCTTGCACCCAATAATCGGTAATATCTCTATAGAGTTATTTGATGCTCAAGCTGAACTTATGGAGAGTTTTCATAATAATCAGTTTAGTATTAATATGCTTGCTCGGCAGTCAGGCAAGACTCTGTGCGCTGCAATATACTTATTGTGGGATGCAATGTTCAAGCCCAGCCAAGAAATATTAATTACCTCGAATAAATTAGCAATGTCTTGTGATGTTTTAGAAAAGATGCGATATATCTACCATCATTGTCCGCATTACTTAACACCAAAAATAATAAAAGATAATAAGAAAGAGCTTGCTTTTGCAAACGGCTCTAATATTTATGGTTCAGTCCTAGCAGAATACACAGGGAAGGGTCGCAGCCTAGACATTTTGTATTGTGATGAATATGCATTTTGTAAGCCAGAAGTTGCAAAAAAGTTTATTGAAGAAATTCTTCCGTGTATGCTCAACACAGGACGTACAATTATTACGTCGACTCCTAATCACAAGACTGATCCTTTTATGAATATATGGAACGACACTAGTAAAAACCACTTTGTGCCGTTTACAGCATCCTGGGATAAGTTCTTTGATAGATCTGAAGCATGGAAAACTGCTACTATTAGTAGAATGGGCGCAGAGTATTTTAGAAAAGAATTCGAAATTGAAATAGCATAATAAATGTCTAAATCGCTTGACGGAGTCCTAACCAAAAAGGCTCATACAAAAGATACATATACCGAAGAGCAGATTCAACACCTTGTAAAGTGTATGGATCCTGACAATGGGTACATGTACTTTGCTGAGCACTTTGCATATATACAGCACCCAGTAAAAGGCAAGCTGCTGTTTGCTCCCTACGAATATCAAGTAAGATTGATGCATAGTTACCACAACTATCGTTTCAATATTAACATGATGCCACGCCAAACGGGAAAGGCACTAGCTCTTGATACCCCTATTCCTACTGTCTCTGGATGGACTACTATGGGAGATCTTAGCGTAGGAGATCACATACTCGACGCTAACGGTAACGCTACTAAGGTCACATTTGCCACAGAAGTAATGAACAATCATAACTGTTATGCTGTTGAATTTGATAACGGCGACGTCATTACTGCCGATGAGGACCATTTGTGGAGTGTTAACACTGGCTTTTGGAGAGCTGGCCGCAAGACACTTACTACTAAAGAAATAAAAGACTACGTTGAATCTCACAATACATGTGTGTACATAGATGCTGCCAAAGAGATTACCACTGACGAAATAGAACTGCCTGTAGACCCGTATGTATTAGGCTTTTGGCTAGGAGACGGCGAAAGTGCAGGAGCTAGATATACCCAATGCATTGATGATAACAAAGAAATTATTCCAGAAATAGTAAGCCGAGGTTTTGAAATATCTAAGTCTTATACAAACGGCACTAGCGTGGTTAGCGAAAATAGAACAATTTACGGATTGCGCGGAAAACTAAACAAGAATAATTTATTAAAAAATAAGCATATTCCCGAAATTTATATGAGAGCATCTGTTAATCAACGAGTTGAGTTAATTCAAGGACTAATGGATTCTGACGGATCAGTAGATAAACGCAGCGGAAGATGTGAGTTTTATCAAAAGAACAAGAATTTAATTGTCCAGGTGCAGGAACTACTGTCGTCTTTAGGAATTAAAAATAGGTGCAGCTATAAAGTCATAGAGGATCAAAAGTATTACACTATTGGATTTGCAACCACTGCACACACTGTGTTTAAACTTAGTAGAAAAGCAAAATTTCAACAAAAGTGTAAAGGCCATCAAAAAAATACTCGACACTATATAAAGAGAATAACCGAAACACAGTCAGTTCCTGTGAGATGCATTCAAGTAGACAATGACGATCATTTATTCTTATGTGGTAAGTCGATGATTCCCACGCACAATACCACCTGCGCCGCCATCTACTTAACATGGTACGCTATGTTTAAGCCTGATCAAACTATTCTTATAGCTGCTCACAAGTACACTGGTGCCCAGGAAATTATGGCACGGGTGAGATATGTATACGAGATGTGTCCGGATTACGTTAGAGCAGGCGTTACTTCATATAATAAAGGCAGTATTGAATTCGAAAATGGTAGTAGAATCGTATCTCAAACTACTACAGGAAATACCGGCCGAGGCATGAGTATTTCGTTACTTTACGCCGACGAATTCTCATTTGTTGCTCCTAACATTGCTGAAGAATTTTGGACGTCAATCTCTCCTACTCTAGCAACGGGTGGTAGATCAATTATCACAAGCACGCCAAACTCAGATGAGGATACTTTTGCTACAATTTGGAAGCAAGCAGAACAAAAGTTTGATGACCACGGTAACGAACGGGAAGTAGGTATCAACGGATTTCATAGTTTTACTGCTAAATGGGACGAACATCCAGATAGAGACGAAGCGTGGCGACTTGCTGAAACAGGTCGCATCGGGGTTGAAAAATTCAGAAGGGAGTACGGTTGTGTGAGCGCATCTACAATCATTACTCTCCAAGACACACACGGTAATATATTTGACTCACAAATAGGCGACTTGTTCAACACTATAGATAAATAATTGCACAACAACAGTTTAACGGAGAATACTGTGAGCACTGCAATTTATATAGAATCAAAAATAGACAATGTCAAATACTGCAAATCAAATGGGCAGTTTGGTAGGCATTTAAGAACTAACCAGATGACCTATCAAGATTACTACGAAAAATATATTACCAAGACTAGCCCTGAGTGTGCGTGCGGAGCTGGTTTAGCATTTTATCCGAGCTCAGAAACTTATGCAAAAAGCTGTGGCACTCCTGCCTGTCGAGGCAAGACCATATCTCAAGCAAAACAGCAGTGGACTGAGCAAGAACGACAAACTGATTCGCTACACAAGAAAGCAGCAGCCGCAATTCGAACAGCTGACCAAAAACAAAAACAGCTTAACAAATCACAGGCTACATTTAAAAAGAGATACGGAGTTGCGTGGGGTTCCGAATTAGACAGTCAAAAGGAAAAGTCAAGACAAACTAAACTATCGAGATACGGCGACGAAAAGTACAACAATAGTAAAATGATTAGTATAACTAACCTAACCAAGTCAGTTGAAGAAAAAAATAAAATTAATGCGCTTAGAAGAGCAACTAATCTAGAAAGATACGGAGTCGAGCAGGTGTTGATGACCAAATCAACTGCCAGCAAGACCAATAAAGGCAACTGCACAATAAAAGACTATAAGATGCCAAGCGGTAAGATTGTGGGTGTACGCGGCCATGAGCCGCTTGCTTTAGATATATTATTTAACCAGCTGAAATATAGTGAAGATGACGTGATTATGCACGACGACTATTCAAACTATGCCATAGAGGTATTTGAGTACATAGCTGAAAATAGGCATCACCTAAAATATTACCCGGACATCTATATTCCTAAAGAAAATAAAATTATTGAAGTAAAGAGCCAATGGTGGTGGGACGGTCATGGCAAGGAAAAGTATAAGAATAGATTAGTTAATAACCTTAAAAAACGCCAAGCTGTTATAGACAAGGGTTACAACTACGAAGTTTGGATATTTGAGAATAAATATTCGTATAGGATATTAAATGAGCAAGATTTTTAAAGAGAATACTAATGGATATAAGGTGCTAACACCAGCGGGGTTTCAAGACTTTGCTGGTGTTAGCATGATGGGAATAAAACCGTTGCTTCGGCTAGAGTTCGAGCGCGGCGCATATGTCGAATGTACATACGATCATAAATTTTACATAGACCTAGAAACTTGTAAGCCTGCCCAAGACATTGCAGTAGGAACCACTGTGGTTACTTCTGAGGGTGATATAAAATTACTTAACAAAATAGAATTGGGTTATTCAGAACCTGTTTATGATCTTATACAAGTTGAAGGCGGTCACCGATATTACACAAACAAAATACTCAGCTCAAATTGCGAATTTTTGGTATTTGATGAGACTCTTATTAACAGCTTAAAACTAGCAGTTATGGAAGGCAAAGCTCCTATACTTAACATGGGCCAAACACGCTGGTATAAAAAGCCAACTTCACAATACACCTACGCAGTGGCGCTTGATCCTAGCATGGGCACAGGTGGCGACAATGCTGCTATTCAAGTGTTTGAACTGCCTAGCTACGAACAAGTAGCAGAATGGAATCATAACGAAACTTCAATTCCTGGCCAGATAAGAATTATGTCTGATATTTGTAAGTATTTGGTAGAGCACACGAACAATCCAACAGGTATATACTGGAGCGTAGAAAACAACGGTATTGGTGAGGCCGCATTAATTGTTATTAGTGACTTTGGCGAGGAAAACATACCTGGACTATTTGTAAGCGAGCCAATTAGAAAAGGCCACGTGCGCAAATTCCGCAAGGGATTTAACACAACACACAGTACTAAAGTAAGTGCATGCAGTCGCCTCAAGAGCATGATAGAAAACGACAAGCTAATAATAAACAGTAAGCCTATGATATCCGAACTTAAACAGTATATTGCAACAGGTTCAAGTTATCAAGCAAAGTCAGGACGCGGTGACGATTTAATCAGTGCAACACTACTAGCACTAAGAATGATCACCGTGCTTAAAGACTGGGATCCTAGGATATATAACTCTTTTAGCCAAGCAGGGCATGTTGAAGATTACGAAGCACCTATGCCCATATTCATAAGCTCTAGCTATTGATAAATACAATATGAACGAATTTAATAGGATAGGTGAAGACCTTTTTAACAAAATTAGAGGAAGATTTCCTAATGTTACCATAGGTGACCAAGAAGGAAATGTTACTAACGAGCCGGAAGCCGCTCGGTTCTTCGACTTTGAGTTTAAAGAAGGCGAAGTTAAGCTAGGGAAAGTTAGTGTTAGCATCGACGAGGATCGAGGGTTATCCGTTATCTTTTCTAAGGACTTTATGCAAGGCCAAGACAGTATAACACAAAAACACTGGTACAGCTTTCTTAAAGAATTACGTGTATTCAGTAAAAAGCGTATGATGGGCTTTAGTATACGTGACATAAGTAAGTCTAATTTAGATAAAAGAGATTACAAATTTTTAGCTACTAATCGGCCCGGGGACGATCAAATGACAGAATCAAAATTATACGGCACTCATAAAATGAGTTATCAAAACGTAGACAATGCCAGGCTTGTGATCAAGCATACAGAAAGTATAGATCAAGAAAAGTCAAGTGCTCGTTCGACAAAAGTAGGATCGATCTATATTGAAAATGACCAAGGCGAACGATTTAGATATCCGTTTAATCATCTAAGTGGAGCTCGAGCAATGGCTCGTCATGTGTCAGAAGGTGGTAAACCGTTCGACGAATTCGGCAGTCATATCACCGGCTTATCTGAAGAGATAGCAAAATTGCGCAAGTTTAAGACTCACATGGGACGCAATTCTGTTATGGCAGAAAGTTTAGCAGGCTATATGGACATCGTTAAAGAACGACTAACTACTGTTAAAAAGACACTAGAACAATTGCAAAAGACCAATTACTATAAAGAAGCATTTGAAACATTTGTAGTCCCAGTTATGGAAGACGTACCGGATCATGTACAAGATAACTGGATTGACGAACTGACTATTAAACAGTTTAACGAAGAACTTAAAGACGTATTCCCTTACATATATAATCTTGTATCAGAAAAGACCAAGACTAAACAAATGGGACCGGACGACTTTGTGAGCGAATCAGACGATCCGTGCTGGAAAAACTACAAGCAAGTAGGTATGAAAGACAAAGGCGGAAAGAAAGTTCCAAACTGCGTACCAGAAGAGTCTCAGATCGAATCAATCTTTAACGAACTAGCAGGGCAGTGGGCCGACGAAGGTTATACTGCTGAAGACAACGGTGATGAAGACCAAGCTGACGAAACAAACGCAGCAGAAGCACAAACTCCTATTAGTGAATTTGTACTCAGTTATTACGATAGAGAGACAGGTACATTCCCCAAAGGAGAAACGGCCGTATTGACTATGGTTGAAAAAGAGTACGGAGACCAATACATTAATCCTGCCAAACAGTTTATTGAGCGTGTAGGACAGGTATACGAACAATTTCGTGGTACATCTGATACAATGGTGCGTGACGAAGAACAATACGAATTCGAGCGCATGAGAAACTTAGCAGGCGTATAAGATCGGCTAAGTCGTTCATTTTTAAAGAAAAAAACAGTTGACAGGATAAATAAACTTGTGTAGTATGTAACATGTGCTACACAATTAAAGGCACAAGCAGTTAAGAGCTGCAACTAAAGCATAGGCAACACTTAGAGGCAATTACACTATGGCTACACTAAAAGAAATACGAGCAAAACTCAAAGATCAAGAAGCAAACAAAGGCGGCAACACCCAATCATACGGTGATAATGCTATTTTTCCATTCTGGAACATCAAAGAAGGCGAAACTACAGTTTTTCGTTTTTTACCTGATGGTAATACCGAAAACACATTCTTCTGGGCCGAACGTCTCATGATCAAACTGCCATTCGCAGGGATCAAAGGTGATACTGATTCACGTCCTGTACAAGTGCAAGTACCCTGCATGGAAATGTATGGCAAAACTTGCCCTGTACTTGCAGAAGTGCGTGGTTGGTTCAAAGATCCAGCATTAGAAGACATGGGCCGTAAATACTGGAAAAAGCGTTCTTATATTTTCCAGGGCTTTGTTACTGATACCCCATTAAAAGAAGAAACCCCACCTGAAAATCCGATTCGACGGTTCGTTATCGGACCACAGATCTTCCAGATTATCAAGCAGGCTCTTATGGATCCTGATATGGAAGAACTGCCAACTGATTATACAGCCGGCATTGATTTCCGACTTAACAAGACTAGTAAAGGCGGCTTTGCTGATTACTCTTCATCTAACTGGGCAAGACGCGATCGTCCACTTAGTGACGCAGAGCAGAAAGCAGTTGACGAGCATGGCTTGTTTGACCTCAGCGACTTCTTACCAAAAGAGCCTGATGACGTAGCAGTACAAGTTATCAAGGAAATGTTTGAAGCAAGCGTAGATGGCGAAGCATACGATGCAGACCGTTGGAGCCAGTACTTCCGTCCAGCAGGCGTCAGTGCAAAGACTGGTGATCCCAACAAGGGCCCAGACGGTGCAGATAAGTCAGCAGTAAATACTAGCAAGCCAGCAGCTAAAACTGAAAGCACTCTAGCTGAAGACGAAGCAACTCTACCTTGGAACGACAATGCCAAGGAAGCAAAGACAGCGACTAAATCTGAAGGAGGCGGTAGTGCCCAGGATATACTGTCAATGATCCGTTCACGTCAAAGTCAGTAATAAGAATGCCTAGGGGGAGTCCTTCCCCCTAGTATTATTAACTAGCACAGGAGTCATTAATGGCTAAATCTTTCGACCCAACAAAATTTAGAAAAGACATCACAAAAGCAATAACCGGTATGAGTACTGGATTTAACGATCCTACTGACTGGGTCTCTACTGGCAGCTATGCCCTGAACTATCTAATCAGTGGAGACTTTCACCGAGGAGTACCACTAGGCAAAGTAACAGTGTTTGCTGGCGAAAGCGGCTGCTTGCCAAAAGAAGCAGTAGTACAGGTTCGATTAACAAAAAAAGGCTAGCTGTATACTCTCGCAAACCTAGTAGAATGTGTTAATTCTATTATAAAGGAAATAAAAGATGATTGAAGAAAAGCAAGTAACAGTACAAGAGCTTAGAGAGCTATATCTCAGCGGCGAATATACTATTGAGATTGACACACCGGACGGATATCAGCCTATTGGAAAATGGTTTGACAAAGGTGTATTGTCTATGGTTAGAGTTGCCACAGCCACTTACGAAACAGTGTGTGCATTTAATCATATGATTCAACTGGCTGACAATACATGGGTACAAGCCTGTGAGTTAGATGTAGGAGTAGATATACAAACTGCGGCAGGCATCCAGCCTGTTATGTTAGTCGAAGATACAAGTGATGCAGAGTGTTACGATTTTGAAGTCATGCATCCGAATCATAGATATTACGGTGACGGAATCGTAAGTCATAACTCGGGTAAAAGTTATTTTTGCGCAGGTAATATTGTCAAAGATGCACAGGCACAAGGTATCTTTGTTGTACTTGTTGACAGTGAAAACGCACTTGACGAAAAGTGGCTACAGGCTCTTGATGTAGATACTAGTCCGACCAAGCTGCTCAAGCTAAACATGAGTATGATCGACGACGTTGCAAAGACTATCTCAACATTTATGATCGACTACAAAGCATTGCCAGACGGAGATAGGCCCAAGGTGCTGTTTGTAATTGACAGTCTAGGTATGTTGCTAACTCCAACAGACGTAGACCAGTTTAATAAAGGTGACATGAAAGGTGATATGGGTCGCAAGCCCAAGGCACTTACTAGTCTTGTTAGAAACACAGTAAACATGATTGGCAGCTATAACGTTGGGTTAGTATGCACTAATCATTCTTACGCCAGTCAAGATATTTTCAACCCGGATGATAAGATTAGTGGCGGACAAGGATTTATCTACGCAAGCTCTATCGTAGTTGCCATGAAGAAAATGAAGCTTAAAGAAGACGAAGACGGCAACAAGATATCCGAAGTAATGGGAATACGTGCTGGCTGTAAGGTAATGAAAACGCGCTACGCAAAACCGTTCGAAGGAGTGCAGGTCAAAATTCCCTACGAAACGGGAATGAACCCTCACAGTGGGCTAGTGGAACTATTTGAGAAGAAAGGTATGCTGGAAAAATCAGGCAACCGACTCAAGTACATCGATAGCAACGGCGTTGAGCATCTTGAATTCCGCAAAAAATGGGTTGGTGAGAAACTGGATATGCTGATGGAAGATTTTACAAAACGCAAAGCAAAAGAACCTGCTAAGGTAAATATCGATGAAGTAGATGAAATTGAAGACGACATTGAGGAGCAAGATCAAGAATGAATGAAGAGCACGTAAGCGAAGTATGGATGCTGTTTAAACAATACGTTGACAAGAAGCAACTAGAAGTAGCGGCCGAGAAGTACATTGACTTACTTGCTGACCAAGGCATTGCTGATGACGTATTGAAAGAAGCAATGGGTATGGATTCGCATCTAGATGATGCCATTGTGTACTATCTAGATTTAGACGCTGTTGAAAGTGAGAACGAGGACTAGCATGGGATGGTATCACGTTGTATCAAATGACATATCAAGGATTCCTGATGCTATACAGTATTATGAATCAGAGTTAGTTGATGCTCGTCTTGAAGTAAAGATTAAGGGTAGTATTGAGAAGGCCGCAGCAGAAATGCCTGGTATAATCGAACATCGTTTTCGTCAGCTACAAGAGCTGGAAGCAATTCTTAATTATCTAAATATTGAACTGCGTAAATTGCGCAGTTCTTTTTTTAAGAAATATCTCGAGAACTATCAGCGAGCACTAAGTAGCAGAGACGTAGAAAAATATGTAGATGGTGAAAGTGCAGTAGTTGATTACGAATTACTGATTAATGAGTTTGCATTAATACGCAACAAATGGCTAGGGATATTAAAATCGTTAGACTCCAAAGGATTCTCCATTAACAATATCATAAAACTTAGAGCAGCTGGCATGGAGGATGTTAGTCTCTAGGCTCACTCTGAACGAGGCACTGCTATCACATTTTAATGCCTCGTTTTTCTAACTCCATACTTAATGCTGCTAGTTTGTTTGCAGACTTGGCAATGTTACCTCTAATCTCACCAGCAACTTTTTTTGGTAGATCTTTTAACACTTGATTAATTACTGTTTCAGCTTGTGACGACTGTGCGCCTGTTACTTGTGCTGTCTTTTTAGAATTATCCTGATCCTGATTGTAATGCTTTTTAGCGTAATCGTAGTGAACACCGATTAACCGTTTAACTTCTTGCTTTAGTTTATCGTTTTCTTTAGCCCAATTCTGTGCTAACTCGTATAGTCGTTTGTCCTTTAGTGAAGTTGCAAGCCTTGAAAGTATGCCGGGAAGATTATCTTCAATATTTTTAAACTTCATTCTTTCGTTGTAATCTTCGGCATTCAACGCACTTAGATACTTTGACAGTTCTTCGCAGTTTCTTTTTCGATAGCTACACAACGCCTTGAGATTCGGATAAAGACTTTTAGTCCAAAATCTTTCTCGCCAGCGCCCAGTAACTCCGCCTTTAATCAATCCCCAAGCTCCTGTTTTACCGTCTATAATCATCAGTGTATCTGCATCTGAAAAATACTTGTTGGCAGCTTGCGTCAGATTATTGTACAATTGTCTAATGGGTGAGCCTATGTCACCTTTGATACTGTTCATTGCTGATTCGTAACTAACCGACTCAACGATAATTTCGTGCATCTTCATGTGTCTATTCCTTTGGGTGTTAGCTTATTTATCATGAATAAACTTGACAAACTACCTACAACCTGTTATTATTAAACATGAAAAAAATAAACTTGTTGACAATTGAAGATTGTTTAGAAATAATCACCGGAGTATTAATCAGTTCTGGTGATTTTTCTATCAACAGTACCGACATATCTATCATGACGTCAATAGCTCGTCAAACAGGTCGAGGAATTGCACTGACTGATAGACAACAAATTCTTATATTGAGGAAACTTGAAGATTACAGATCACAGTTTATAGACAATAATTACACTAACTTTGACCACGCAGTTAAAGAAATAAGATTACCACTACGAGAGATCGATCGAAGCAAGTACATTAAGCTAGTATATGAAGACTTGCCTAACGATAAATTCTTCAAACCACAAGGGCCATATGTTAAAATACGGTTTCCGTTTAGGAAGTCTTTGGTTGCATTAATTATACCAATTGCAAAAGCGAACCCACATTGGCATGAGATGAGAAGCCACGACTATTATTTTCAATTTAACGAGCAAGTTATATCTGCGTTGGCTACTGAGTTTAAGAACAAGGACTTTGATATTGACGACGAAATTGATATTATTTACAAAAAAATGCAAGTTATTACTGCTAACAGAGAGAAATACGTTAGCAGTATTACAGGCAACATTTTAAATAACATTCACCCTAGAGCATTGAAACTAGCGCAAGAAGAACTGGGAGAGTTTAGTGCCTCTACAGAATTACACTATGTTGATCGTTGCCGCCGATACGGAATCGTAGATCTACCTAAAAAAGATCCAGTAACACTGTGCGAGAAAATAGCATATCGAACTTCTAAGGAATATCATAGCAAGCCTACTCAAGCGTCACTAGGCGTGTTGTTAGACGCAATATGTACACTTGATAGACTTCCTTTATTAATAATTCTAGAAAAGTCTAACGCCAAGCAACAACTGTACGAGACGTTAAACTATTATAGAGACATTGTGCCGGCGCCACAGCAGAGCGTGTTGTTTAGGCTTGAAGGCGGCAGTGAGTTTAATGACCTTGTTAAGGACAGAAAAGTAAACAACTGGGTGGATAAAGATACCAAGATAGTGTATGTTAGTGCAGACAAGTTGCCTAAATTACTAGTGGGCAATATCTGGACCCCCAACGCAACAATATCTTTTTCGAGTAAACTGAACAGATTGCTTAATACTTTTATTGAACATTCTAGTGATTTAATAGTTTTTAGAGAAGAAGATTATAGCTTAATAAGGAAGTATTCATCATACTATGGCTAAATGTAAACTGATAATAGAGGACGAAGTTAATATTAAATTTGAAGGATTGGATGTTGATGTCCGACGACAAATTTCGTCCGCGTTAAAGTTCGAAGTGCCCTACGCCAAACACATGCCGCAATACAAACTAGGCCGTTGGGACGGTAAGGTTGCATTCTTTGGCATCGGCGGCACAGGATATGTAAACCATCTCGACAGGGTAGTAGAGATACTGCAAAAGAACAAAGTTGAGATAGCAGAAATTGAAGATCGCCGGCAGACGGTTGACCTACAGTTTGACAAGATTACAGAAGACTTTTGGGGTGAAACTGTCTGGCCACCCGGGCATGTTGCTGAAGGCACTTGTATCATGTTACGTGATTACCAAGTAGATGTAATTAACAACTTTCTTGAAAACCCTCAAGGTCTGCAATCTGTAGCCACCGGCGCGGGGAAAACCATCATTACTGCAACATTGTCAAAGATAACTGAAAAATACGGACGCAGTATTGTGGTGGTGCCCAACAAAAGTCTAGTGGGACAAACAGAGAAAGACTACATCAATTGCGGGCTTGACGTGGGCGTATACTTCGGCGACCGAAAAGAGTTAGGTAAAACTCACACCATCTGCACATGGCAATCTCTTAACATTTTAGATAAGAAAAACAAAGACGGCACAAGTGTACTAAGTCTTGCTGAATTTTTAGAAAATGTGAGTACTGTTATTATAGACGAATGCTTTGCTGGTGACACCCTAATTTCTACTCTATTAGGAAAAGTTGCTATTAAAGACCTTGAAGTTGGTGACGTAATAATTAACTTATGTGAAAGTACAAACACATATAAGGAAGACTTTATAGTTAAAGTACATAAAAATCTACTCAACAGTGAATCCGTGGATATGCTGGAGATAGAGTTTGATAACGGCAGTATTATCAAAGTAACTGCAAACCACAAGTTCCTGACCAGTACCGGATGGGTAAAAGCAGATAATCTTACCGACGAAATGTCTATTACTGGTATGAAATTAATCAAGAAGAAAGTTATTCGTAAACCCGAAACAGTGTACAACTTACACATCAAGAATGACCACAACTACATTGCTAACGGCGCAGTAGTTGCAAACTGTCACCAAGCCAAAGCCGAAGTCTTGAAAAAGTTGCTCACACAGAACCTTCGTAACGCGCCCATACGTTGGGGATTGACTGGCACAATCCCCAAAGAAGACTTTGAGTTCGAAAGCATCCACGCAAGTCTTGGTCCGGTAATTGGTGCTATTGGGGCTAAAGAACTTCAAGACCGAGGAGTGTTGTCTAACTGCCATGTAAACGTAATGCAGCTAATAGACACACAAGTATTCCGAGATTATCAGGGTGAACTAAAATATCTAGTAAGTGATCCTCATCGCCTTGCGTACATTGCACGAGTAATGAATAAGGTTAGTCAGACTGGCAATACACTTATACTTGTTGACAGAATAAGTGCTGGTCAGGAACTTCAGCGGCTAATACCAGATAGTGTGTTTATTAGCGGAAGTGTTAAGGTCAACGATCGACAAGAGTCATATGACGAGATTCAGAACGCCACGAACATGACCATAGTAGCTACTTACGGTGTTGCAAGTACAGGCATCGACATTCCTCGAATATTTAACTTGGTGTTATTTGAACCTGGCAAGAGCTTTGTTAGAGTCATACAGTCAATCGGACGAGGTGTGCGTAAAGCAAAGGACAAGGATTTTGTTCAAATATGGGATCTAACGTCAACTTGTAAATATGCCAAGCGTCACCTAGCAGCACGTAAGCGTTTTTATGCCGAAGCTCAGTACCCTTATACAATTGAAAAGATAGACTGGGAGCAAGATATGATGAGTAAGAAGTTTAAAGCTATTCAACCAAAGGAAAACAAGTAATTTATGAGAATTCTCACGCTAGAGAATAAAAGTTTTAATCTGGACGAGTTGCCAGAACAAATCGAAGATGACCTTCGATTTAGTGTGTTGGACAACTCAGATCCTAAAAATCCAGACTTCTTTTTTATTCCGTTAATATTTCTAGAATCTTTTAGTGCACCGGCGATGGTATTAGAAATCGGCGGCAAAGAAATTACTATGCCGGTTGACTGGAGTATTGCTGTTGGATGTGCAGAGGTCAATGCGGACCTGGAAGTGTTGCCATTGACCAGTTTAAATGATAGAGGATTTGAAGCATTTTTGTTTAATCCGCGATCCAGCTTTAGCTTTGACTTTGCAGAGATTAAAATTACCAATTTTTATACAGATGTAAAATGGTATTTTCCTAAAATGAAAAATGGCCAGCTGCTTTCAGTTCCGATCACAGAAGGTAACAATCCACTGTGTGCTTACTTTGTAAAAGACATTAGCAGACAATGCGAAATCATAGACTACGAGAAACTACTCTAATGGGCAGCTTAATACCTGGTGCAGTAATGATTTATGAAAGAGTAGGCACTACAGTTTACGCAAGGTATAGAGACACACCACATAATAGGTTGCCGCGTTGGGCAATAGGAGAGGCAGCACCTAGTGGTCCTGAAGTTCCACAGTATTATCGAGACTGGTTGGAGATTACTCGTATGGCCAAGGAAAACGTGACTCTGCAGAAACAACTTGACAAACTGTACATGTCTTACTATACTATAAGAGGTCATTAGGAGAACACAAATGGCGAATAAACTTCCGATTAAAGACATACTAGCTGCTATTGATATGGGTGCCAAGGAAGTATGGGACGAACTAGATGATGACGAAAAAAAACAAGTCAGCTTCTGGCTACTAAATAGATATGTTAGTAGTGTCAGCGGTAATAGAGAAGCCCAGGAACTAGCAATCTTTAAGACCAACGAGTTTTACAATAAGAACTGGTTGTCTCTAAGTACCAAACATCCTAAATTGCAGTGGCAACTATTGTGTCAGAGCGGAGGCACTGGCAAGATACAGTTCCATCCTTGGATTGGCTTTAAGAAAAAAGATGCTAATACTAATAAAGCTATTAAATTAGTTCAAGAAGTATATCCACATTTAAAAAATGACGAGGCCGAAATACTTGCTAAATTATCTACAAAAAAAGAACTCCGAGCATTGGCTGATGAACATGAAATCGACACCAAACTCTGAAAAACCTTTTAGATGCGAATACTGCAACACAGGGTATGTACGAGAAAAAACCTTAATGAGCCACGTGTGTGAAAAGAAGCGCAGGGCATTACAGAAAGGTGAAAAACGAGTACAACTGGGGTACATCGCATTTAACCAATTTTATAAACTAAGCGCTGGTGCAAAGAAGGACAAGACCTACGAAGAGTTTTGTAATAGCCAGTACTATAATGCATTTGTTAAATTTGGTAGCTTTGTATCCAACGTAAAGCCACTGTATCCTGAGAAATACATTAACTATGTGGTTACCAGCGGTGTAAAATTAGATAAATGGTGTCGCGAAGAAATGTACGAAAAGTATGCAACTGAGTTGATACGTAAAGAAGGTGTAGAAACAGCGCTAGAACGTAGTGTTGGCACAATGGCAGAGTGGGCTGAAGAAAATAACAGTTCGTGGAATCATTACTTTCTGTATGCAGCTCCCAACAGAATAGTTTGGCACATTCGTGACGGTAAGGTAAGTCCTTGGTTAATACTTAATTGCAAAACTGGCAAGGAGATGTTGGGCAAGCTAACTGACGAGCAGCTGAATATGATCTATCACGTATTAGACCCTAAACATTGGGCGTTACGATTCAGTAGACAACCAAGCGACGTTAAGTTAGTTAAAGCTATAGTAAAAGAAAGTCACCTCTAAACATTAAGGAGTATGAATGAAGTTAGTTAAGTATCCTGAAGAAATATTAGCAAGAAAATTAAAAGAAGTTGACTTAGCTAATCCTGGATTTAATCCTGTTGAGCTAAAAAAACAGATGGTTGAGTTTATGCTAGAAAGTAAAGGCATAGGACTCGCAGCAAGTCAAGTAGGAATAGATGCTAGTATATTTGTTATGGGTAATTCTGTAGCCAATAGTACAATGTGTATTAATCCTAGTGTACTTGAATATACGGCTGAGACAGCAGTAGACCCAGAAGGATGTTTGAGCTTTCCTGGTGTGTTTGTTGATGTAAAACGTCCTAAAGAAATATTAGCAGAGTACTGGGACGAAAACCTAGTTAAGCAAACTGTTAAGATCATTGGGTATAGTGCTAAGTGCTATCTGCATGAACTGGATCACGTACTAGGGATCACAATGAAAGACCGTGTGTCTAACGTTAAGTGGAACCAAGCTAAAAAGAAAGCAAAGAAAATAAACAAAGCACTTTAACCAACATCGGAGTTCTCAATGGATATAGACATTGATTTCCAAAACAGAGACGAAATACTAAGCAGACTCAAACATCGATCAGCTAAATTAGAGACTGATAAGAAACACGCAACTGGTGTATATGTTACAGAGATCCCCCACAACCCAATTGATGGTCGATCTACAATTGATTACAAAACAGCAGAAATTCGAGGATATTTTAAAATAGATTTCTTAAATGTAAGCATTTACGAAAACGTAAAAAGCGAGCAGCATCTAGATCAACTAATGAATAAGGAACCTATATGGGAATTGTTAGAACATGCCGAGTTTGCAGACCAAGTATTCCATTTAAACGGACAGCACAATATCTTAGTGAAAACTAAGCCAAGAAACGTGACTCAATTGGCAGCGGTATTAGCAATGATTCGTCCTGCTAAACGACATTTAATAGGCAAAGACTGGGACAGTGTTATGAAAGAAGTTTGGGTTAAACCAAACAGTGACGAATACTACTTCAAAAAAGCACATTCTTTTAGTTACGCAATGGCCGTGGTGGTACATATGAACTTGCTGTGCGAACAGCTATCTAGTCCTTAGGTTTTCTAACTAGTTGTACACTTTTCCTCTTAACACGTTTTATAGAGAGATTGCTTAGATTAACACAAGGCCCAATAGTAACTCTAACATCTTTAGAGTTCATAGTAACAATTGTGTATCGAAACACGTCCATTTCGTTTTTTAAGAATATGTTGATCGGTATTAGTCTATTAGATTCCCACCACCACACACTGCCCAGCTTTAAAAATTTAGCCTGTTCTTTATGTGATAATAGTGCAGTATATACGTAAATTGACGTAACTGACACATCTTGGTTAATAATAATTCCGACATATTCGTTCCCGCCGTAGGTGACTACAGACAAAAAGGGGAAATTTTCTTGTATATCTTTTGTTAACATATGATTCCGATAAATATAGTATGCAATTGACGCCAAGGTATTTAGTATCAAATAGAATCACAATAGTAGCTAATCTGGCGGGTTTCGTTACGGAGTATAGACCAGTGTATAGTAGACAGATAAAAGTTTATAAAGGCATAGATAATGTCCTGCAATTTAGACTGATGAACGCAGACCAACGGCCTGTAAACACAGCAAATTATATTCCAAAATTTGTAGCTATTGACGATAACAATATGTTAGCTATAGAGAAAGACGGCGTGATACAAGACGACGACTCGAGCAGTATGCGAGGATTGTTTACGGTAACGCTAACTGAAAATGATTTAATACAGTTCGAACAGCAGTACCTAAAATACAATGTTTATTTAGAAGATGCAAACCAAAAGAATATTCTAACATACTCACACAGTAATTTCGACAACGATGCTACTATTTTTATCGATACAACAGCGTTTCCAAATCCCAAGCCCAGCTTGAGCTTGTCAGTGTTCCGTCAAGAGAATGCAGGCAACTTGCACTGGTTCACAGGCGCTGTAGACGCGCAGCCTAGTATCAACAGCAACGAAGCTTTACATACCTTTGCAATCTATACAACCTTCTTTGTGGGCGATATATTTGTGCAAGGCACACTTGATCCTCAAATAAACGAAACTACGTCCTGGGCTGATATACAACAGGTTATTTTTACTGGTGCAGAAACTGAACCAAAACCCATAAATGTTACCGGAAACTTCAGCTACTTTCGATTTAAGTCTATGGGAAATCCTACTGCCGCAGTAACTAAAATACTGATTCGAAACTAATTGACAAGTCATTGATTTGACAGTATAATTTACTTATGAGCGCAGTAGCAGAAATAACATTATCGTATCTCCCAGCAAAGCGAAAGATATCATCCAAGGGTTGGATTTCTTTCTGCGCAGTGTGCTGTCAGCATAATGGAGAATCAATTGATGTAAAAGGCCGCGGAGGCGTTATTGCTAATAGTGACGGCGGCATCAGTTATTCGTGCTTTAACTGTCACTTTAAGGCATCTTGGCAGCCAGGCAGAAACCTTAGCCACAAGTATAAGAAGCTGTTACGATGGATGCATGTGCCCGACGGCACTATTAATAAACTAAGTCTACAGATACTACGTGAGAACGAAGGCGTTATGTCCAAGGACCATATTCCTTTGATGCCCAAGTTCGAATTAGGTAAGTTACCTAAAGATGCGGTGAACATTGCAGACAATACCAACATATCCAATCATTTTATTTCAGTAGTAGAATACATGCAGTCGCGTGAATTATACCTAGAGGATTATCCGTTTTATTGGACTAGTAATCTAGCCTATAGAGATAGACTAATAATACCCTTTTATCACGACAGCACATTAGTCGGCTACACTGCTCGAAGTGTCAACAATGACAAGCGTCCCAAGTATCTAGCTGAAGAGCCGGGTGACTATGTGTTTAACCTAGACGCACAGAACTATGAAAAGGTAGCGGTACTGGTGTTTGAAGGACCAGTCGACGCTATCTACATGGGTGGCACCGCACTAATGGGGTCGTCAATTAGTGACGGGCAAGCCATGCTGATCAACAGATTAAATAAAGACGTAATTGTAGTGCCAGACAGGGACAGTTCAGGAAAAAAACTAGTAGAATATGCAATCTCTCGAGGTTGGGGGCTGAGTATGCCTGACTGGGACCGCGACATTCTAGACGCAGGTGATGCGGTGTTGAAGTACGGAAGATTATACACACTGCATAGTATATTTGCAGCAGCAGAGTATTCACCACTTAAAAACAGACTGAGAGCGAAGAAATGGTTTCCATCTAAAGAGGAAAAGTTCTAGGAAATAATTACTAAAGTATACGAGAGGAAACACACTTAATAAATGGCAACTAGACAAAACACAGACTACGGATACGAAATACAAAAGATATATCTTGAAATGATGATGACTGACGCAGAAACATTCGTTCGATGCCAAGCTGTTTTTGACCCAGAGGCGTTTGACAGGCGCTTACAGCCGGCAGCAAAGTTTCTTGACAACTATGTCACAGAATATAATGCTATGCCCACGTTTGATATGATAAACGCAGCACTTGATTCGAAACTAAAAGATCCAGGGCAACTACAAGAGAATCATTATGACTGGCTGCTCACAGAGTTCGAGACCTTCGCAAGACACAAGGCACTAGAAGCAGCTATTCTGCAGAGCGCAGATCTACTAGAAAAAGGAGAGTACGGTCCTGTAGAGGATCTTGTGAAAAAAGCCGTCCAAATTGGTCTACAGAAGGACCTGGGTACAGACTACTTCAAAGACCCAAGAGCACGGCTAAACGCAATTAAAGACAATAACGGACAGGTAGCAACAGGGTGGGCAGCCCTAGATAATAAACTTTTTGGTGGATTCAATCGAGGGGAATTAAATATTTTTGCTGGCGGCTCAGGCGCAGGCAAATCACTGTTCCTTGCTAACTTAGGTGTAAACTGGGCCTTGGCTGGCTTAAACGTACTGTATGTAACGCTGGAGCTAAGTGAGAACCTAGTGAGCATGCGTGTGGACAGTATGGTGTCGGGCATAACAACTCGTGAGATATTTAAGAATATCGACGATGTTGAAATGAAAGTTAGGATAATAGGTAAGAAGAGTGGTGCTTTTCAGGTCAAGTACATGCCATCAGGCAAGACGCCTAATGACATTCGAGCCTACATCAAAGAGTACGAGATCAAGACAGGCCGTAAGGTTGATGTACTGTTAATTGACTACCTAGACTTGTTGATGCCAAATGGTGCTAAAATAAGTGCAGAAAACTTGTTCATTAAAGACAAGTACGTTAGTGAAGAACTGCGTAACTTGGCGATGGAACTTAATACTGTGTTCGTTACAGCAGCACAGTTGAACAGGGGAGCAGTAGAAGAAATAGAATTCGATCACAGTCACATCTCAGGCGGCTTGAGTAAGATTCAAACAGCAGACAATGTGTTTGGTATTTTCACTAGCAGGGCAATGCGAGAAAGAGGCCGGTATCAAATACAGCTAATGAAGACACGTAGTTCAAGTGGTGTGGGTAATAAAATTGACCTAGCGTTTGATGTAGACACATTGCGCATCTCAGATTGTGACGATATTGATGAAGATGCAACAGCAAGCAACAGCGCAGGCAACAGCGGAAGTAGTATTGTAAACGCAATTAAGAGAGGAAGCAGTAGTTCTACTACACAAGAGGATACATCGGAAGACAAGCCTACGGGCAAAATACGAGCAGAGGCTGACAGTACTAAGTTACGACAGTTCCTAAATAACCTGGGCGGTGACGACGATTAATTCGTCGTTTAGTGGGTCTGTCGCACTGCACAGCGGGTCTATAACAATCGAGTGGTACTAGGGTACCACTAGATTGGAATGGTAGAAAACGGTTAGATTAACTTGGTGTGCAGAGTAATAGTGTTGGTACCTACCAGGAGTAACAAAATGCTCAAGTCTCGTTCGCTACGTTGCATTGCCCACACCACTCCAGTCATGTTCATGTATGTAGTTACAAAGCCCTGTTTTAACAGAGATCTGTAAATAGACCACATCTTATAGTCTTGATCCTTTGAGGGAGTAATCTTATACCACTGCTCAGTCTTTCCAGTGTAGTACTCAGCTGCATGATACCACGGATCTTTAGTCATTGTAGCTTGTGAATCTCTAATCCGTTGAGACCAGCAAGACCCAATAGCTCTTTATGAGTGCCGTGTACAACCTTTGCTCCACGCGACTTACCTCCACTGTTTAGTTTGTCTGGCATTATTAAATGAAATAACATTTCGATTTGTGGTGATCTGCAATACACCAGCAGATGTTCGCTGCCCTCTCTCAACACACAGGGTATACCTTGCCTGAATAGAGTATGATTAAATTGTTGTAGCCTCGCAAATCTAGCCAAGTATGTACCCGAATCTACACCTGTTATATTCCATACAGTTATCCAATCGGTATTAGTGTTGCCTATTCTGTAGCTGCTCATATTGTTGGGTCGCTGTTAGTAGTAAGTAATGATCGGCCCACATGCGTGAGCCAACGCTAGTAATTTCTCTTCTGAAAGCGAGTTGATTTGATCTGTGTGACTTGTATGATCTGTGATAGTCCAATGGTGCGTGGACAGCGTTTGTGATCCACGACGTCCAGTCGAAGTCCGCATTAACCGGCTGCATACTCAATTGTAATAATGTGTCTGCTTGAGGTGAGCTGCAATACACTGCTAGGAATCTGCTGCCTAGTTGCATCACGCAGGGCACACCTCTATTCAGCAGCATATAACCAAACTGATCCAGCAGATCTAGCCTAGCTGCATCTTCCTGCCAACCGCAGCTGATATAGGTTTCTGGAGTGTCAGTTGCCCAAACATTTGTCCATTGAGTGGTATGGTCGCCAATTGTATAACTTAAATTGTTCAATCTGATATAGTCGGGCAGCGTGGAAGCATAGGCCGGTATTTTAGCCCACATGCGTCAGCAACAGCTAATAGCCGTTGACTAATAGATTCAGCCATCAATCCGTAACGGCCAGCGCGGCCGCAACGTAGTTCTTCTACCACTGTTAACCGCAGCAGGGTCTGGAACTTGGGTGTTGCACAGTAGACTGCAAGCATTCCTGGTATAGTTGGTGATCCTAACCTATATCCGATCACACAGGGCACACCGCTGGTTAGTAGTTGATCCTGCAGAATACGAAGATGTTGCCCTCGTCCTATTACATCTAGCGCTTGCCCTTGCGGGTATCCTGTGTAGTTAGGGTGCACACGGATCCAAGTGGTTGTGGTATCTCCAAATACATATTTGTTCATAACTTTACCTGTTATCTATTGTGTATTTTAATCCGCATGAGTCAGCAGCGGCTAGCATGCGCTCATTGGGATCTTTTAGGTGGCAGCAGCTTAGCTTAGGTTCTCCACACCACAGTGTGCCTATCATGCTCAGTCGCAGCATAGTCTCGACCTTGGGTGTTGCACAGTGCACTAGAAGTGCTGACACGCTGGAATCAGCTACTGGTCGATTTGCAATTTCGAGTACAGCAGGTATGCCACGGTTGAGTAGTTGTCTATGCAGTGTGACTAGGTCCTTGAGGTCTTGGGTGTTGTTGCCTCCTAACCACAGTCCGCCAGTAAACACACAGATCCAAGTGGTTGTGGTATCTCCAAATACATATTTGTTCATATCATTGATACCTTTGTTGAATCTAGTAAGTTCTTTTGTTCTAGTTGTTCTAAAACCCAAGAACCACGGACCACACTTTTTACGCCTGTGTAGTAACTGCTGACTTTAAACTTTCCTCCAATAGACAATAACAGCATAGTTTGGTGTGCTCCTTTGTTGCACAGCACAGCAAGTTCAAGTCGATCAAGATTAGGAATAGCAACCCATCCTCGATTTATTAGACCTAGAGCTGCGACGTTGATCTCATCTCCCATGAGATCAACCAGTGCGGCGGCCATGCGATCCGGCTCATAAGGCCGCGCATCATCAGCGTTGCGCAGATCCTGCGTAAACACCACCCATCTGCTATCAGCGTTGCCCAGCCAAGAGCTGTCATGCTGGCGATTAATTTCTATCATATCACAATCTTCCTTCGTTCCCTGCAGGTGTACTTCAGCCCACAAGCGTCAGCTACTGTCAACAGTTGATCTAAGGGGTGGCCGACTATATGTGCACCGCTTCTAGGTTGTCCGCAATGTAAGCCGTTGGGTATGCTCAACAGCAGCAGTGTCTGTGCACTTTGGTTCTTACAGTAGACTTTGAGATGGTATTGAATATCATGGAGTATACAGGGCACGCCTCGTGCTAACAGAGTATCGTTAAGCTGTGCGATACTGGAAGTTTGGCGATCAAATTCAGCCCATTTAGTATCATCAGCGTAGATGCCACTTTGTATGCGCACATGGACCCAGATGGTTGTGGCATCCCCAAATGTGTAGATCATATCTTGCATAATGTTTCTCTTTTAACAAAGTATAAGCAGATTATAGCACCTTTATACAACGTGTCAACCAGCGGCGTAGGCCCCCGAGCCGCGCAGCGGTAAGCGCAAATTTGCAATTCACGCTAGCTGCCTCGAAGTCCTCAAAGTCTCTGGTCCAGGGTATTCACTGTGTTGCACTTTATTTACACCTTGCGCACTTAATTTACACTCTGTGTGATACCGTGGATAAAACGTAGTCACACAGTGAGAAGACTCTCACGGGTCTGCACAACACTGTATACTGCACGTTGGGGATAGGGTACTTGAAGCGAACTGGTGTGCTGGGCGAAACTAGTTCGCTGCAATAAAAAAAATTCTGCGCAAAAATTTCTAGAGTGAGAACGTTGAGGTGACCAGGGTTCTACACCCTTTTATTTTCTGCGCTGCGAAATTTGATGGCCAAGTACTTTTGCTTTTGAGGTGGTGGTTTTGTACCCACTCATTTTAAAAACAGTAGTTTTAATTTATTAAAATGAATTTGAATTAGATTTCCGTTGCCTTTAGCTAAGTCATTGAAAACATTAGACTTTCTATGCCCCGACCCCCCACCTCGAGAAATCTTTTTTCTCAAAGGTCAACCATTGCCTTTATCCAATTAAAACAATGACTTAGCCTTAGTATACCCCGACTCCCGAACGAATCTTTTGTGTCAATGTCAACCTATTTATTGTGTGCGCTACAGTTGCACTCAGCTGTGTGCTGTGCTACACTGTGCTACTGTGTGCTGTGCTGTGCGCTTGCTTCAGCTCGCAGCCTTGCGTCTCTTTCTTCTAGCCAAGCTACAACGTCGGACACGCTTGCGCTGTACTCAATCATCTCAATTACTGCTTCTGCATCGTTTGTTATTGTGCTCATGTTGTGCTGCTCCTTTGCTTTAGTGTGTAAACATTATAAGCTCAGCTAACGTCCATGTCAACTGCTCATTTGCAACTATTACGCAATAACTTTGTCCCAGTTATTGTTTACGTATGTGCGCGCCAGTGCTGCTTTCATGCCCAGCTCAGCTGTGCCATACAGTACAGCAACGTCTTTGCCCTGCGCTAGTCGCTTGCAGTCAGCAATAGCAGCACGTATCAAGTCTGCTTTGCTGGGTGCTTTGCTGGGCTTTACAGACGCTTTGCCGGGCTTTGCTGCTGCAACTGTTTGGGCTGCTGCTTGCACTTGCACCTGCGGCCTGTTGTAATAAATTACAGCATGTGTTGCGTCTTTGCGTTTTGTATGCTGCGTCTGTGTGTCACGCGGCCCCCTGTAAAAAACGCGCATGTCAAGTCCACGCATGTCTTTACGCAACTCTTTTTCAACACGGTCAAACTCCGCAATCGGAACCCAACCACTTACTGCCAGTGTGTTGCTACGCGGGGGGTAAGTGTTAGTAATTGCTGCTACAGTAGTGTTCATGTTGTGCGCCTTTTGCTTGTTTGCTTTAGTGTGTAAACATTATAAGGCATATGGGTGCGGTGGTCAACACCTCTTTTGAATTATTAACTTTTTGTAATGGGGTTGCAAGTGTACAACTGCGTATGCTATAATTAACTAACGGCCGACCGGTCTATTAAATTTATGTGGTGGGGTTGCAATTTGCTGCGTTGTGTGCTAGCGTTTTGTTGCTAGCACATTACACACAGTTAACTTGTGTTTACACGTTAAATATGCTGCCACTTGTGTAGTTAAACATTACACGTTTATTAAATGTTTTTGCAAGCTGTGTGTTTACATGCGCAGTTAATTGTGCTTTGTTAAAATACGCTACTTCAATATTTTGCGCATTAACGTACATAATATAATTTGCAGTGTGTAGCTTTTTGTATAAATGTGTGTACAGCTCCTCCTCCTCAAATTCCGCTATGCAAGCAGCTAGCGCGTTAGCGTGCGTGTCAGCGTACTCAGTTACTAGCTGTGTGTGCACTTGTGTGTAGTTGTGTACAGCTTGCTGTGCGTAGCGTTGTAACATAATTTTGCACTTTTTTGTGTTGCAGCACTATTGCTGCTTTGCAGCGTTATTGCTGCTTTGCTTTAATGTGTAAACATTATAACACGTATATTATGTGTGTATACTATTATTTGCACTTATTTGCATTAATTAACTTTGCGTAATGTGCTTGCATTGCGCAGCGCAATGTGCTAGCATTTAAAAGTGAGCTGCCACACGCACATTAACTTTATGTAATGTGCTTGCAATTAGTTTTTTGTTGTGTTAGTATTGCAGCATTACATTGCGGTGAGACGAGACATGCGAACATTAACTTTATGTAATGTAGTTGCAATTAGTTTTTTGTTGTGTTATTATTGCAGCGTTGCAGTGAGATATAGGAGGTGGCGCGCGAACATTAACTTTATGTAATGTAGTTGCAAGTAGTTTTTTGTTGTGTTACGAGTAGATAACGCAGTGTGTCCAGACTGGACTATGTTCGTTGGCCTAAGGTCACGCGGTACAGAACTGTAGGCGTTAGGCTTTGTCTAGGAGCAGGACAGAACGAGACAACGGCTGGCATGGTAGCGAGCTAGGTCTAAGAGCGCACTGTTGCGCCCAAGCAGCTAGTGCAGGCGCAGTGTTACCTAAGACTACTAATGCTCACTGTGCTGCTCTTAGGCCAGCTGTGCGCTTGATTGCTCTTAGAGCTGAATGTTGGCTTGTTGCGGTATGGCTGACGCTGGGGTATAGCTGGCGCCGCCTAAGGCTGTGGGCAGGAGTTAGTCCAGCCAGTCTCTAAATAAGTCTTATTTAGAGATCTGTTACAGACGTTGTTGGTCGAGCAGGGCAGCCTTGCTCACTAGTGCAAACGTGTCCGCTGGGACCAGACTGGTTGTCCTAGTCTAGGTGGCTGCTCTTTGTGCGTTTGTTTAATGTGTAAGCATTATAGCGCCTTGTGCCCAGCGTGTCAAGCTATTTTTTATTAGGCAACAGCGGGGCCTAACTGTGTCTATGCTGCTGTCCTGTTAACGTCCTTGTCAACAGCTCATTTTAATTTAGTGCTAAGCAGCAAACTCAGCTGCTCGGGCGTAGTACAGTGCTTTTGCAGCAGCAATGCCAGCTTGTGTCAAGTACAGCACTCTGTTGCGTGTTTCGCTTTCAATGTATATGCACCCAGCAGTGCCGTCTTTGTCAATGCGTTTAAACGTGTCCACTTTAAAGTCTTGTTTAAGCATTTGCGTAATTGCCATTTTCCGGGCGCGTTCACTGTTGTTGTATGTGCCATTGCATCCGCACATGCATCCTGTCTTGCCGCTGTATGCACGTACTGTGTGTGTCAGTGTCAACATAGTGTTTGCCCTTTTGCTTGTTTGCTTTAGTGTGTAAACATTATAGCCTCAGTCGACGTCCTTGTCAACTGTTTATTTTAAAAACTGTCCAAATAATTTGTGTCAACAATCCCCACTAAGTTTTCGTAGTCAAACATTGCAACTTCTTTGTCAACATCGCTATAATACAGTATAACGCCGCCAATGTCACGCTTTATCAGCAAATGTTCATTAATTACTTCACGTTCAAACTTTTCAACATACGCGCTTTTTTCATCGCCATCCTGCAAAAAGTGTTGCAAGTAGTGTTCCAAATAGCTGTAAACTGTTTGCTTGTTATAATGCTGTTGCATAGTGCTGCTCTCTTTGCTTTAGTGTGTAAACATTATAGCACGCATATTTTGTGTGTACAGCATTATTTGCCGACATTAACCTTTTGTAATGGGGTTGCTGTGTGCACTGCAATGTGCTAGCAATGTGCTAGCACATTGCGCAAATTTAACTTGCGTTAAACTCTGTAGCCATGTACGCTGCTACTTCCTCTGCCAGCGTGCCTGCGTCATAGCTAGCACGCCCTTCCTCTTGCATGCCTGCTTCGCTGCCGCACACGTCCTCAGCAGCGTCTGCGCTAAAGCCGTTGTCAAGCAGTATCTGTGTTAAACGCTCATCAAATGCTCCGTCTCTGTAAAACGCCCACATTGCAGCTTCATCAAATTCAGCGTCGCCTGTTTCCGTCCAGTTAACTGTAAGCTCATATCCCTCGTGCTCCTCGTCAAAAAACATGCCAATTCCATTTACTTGCACGCCAGCACACATTTCATTTACAGTAATGTCAATTGTAAATGCGTTTTCAATTGCGTCGTCAAATGTAATTAAATTGCGCATAATAGTTGCCTTTTGTGTTGCAGCGTTATTGCTGCTTTGCTTTACTACAAAAACAGTATAACACACATATTGTGTGTGTACACTATTATTTGCATTATTTTGCATTATTAACCTTTTGTAATCTGCTTGTACAGTTGTGTTGCGCATGCTATAATTGACTAACCCCACCTGCGTTTGTTAAATTTTCGTCACGGGGTTGCAAACTCTAGCATAGTGTGCTAGCGTTTTACTGCTAGCACATTACATAAAGTTAATGTATAAAATGCTAGCACATCCTTGTGCTAAAGTAAACTGCCTATGCTATGTTTTCCTCCATTAACATCAGCTCCCTAGCTAAGTCGTCTGCTTCTACGCTGTGCGTTTTTTCCAGTGCGTTCAGCTTTGCCAGCACCGCATTGCACTGTAGCTCGGCAGCGTCTACTGCCTCGTACCATTCGTCTGTTTCTTCTTCGTCGCCGTCTTCGTTCAACTCCTTTAAGTGTGCAAAGTCGCGTTCGACAACTTCTGCGTCCTCTACACTAAACGCGTCTGTATTAATTCCGCTGTCGCACATATAGTGCCACACGCCCTTAATCAACGTTTCTTCGTAGTCACCTTCTATGCACTTATATTTTTCTAGCAAGCTCTGCATTTCCGCAGCAAGCTCTGCGCTCATTTGCAAACGTGCTGTGCTAGTATCATTTAAAAATGTGTACATAAGTTAGTGCTCTTTTTTAGCAAGCTGCTGTATTGCTGCTTTGCTTTAGTGTGTAAACATTATAACACACATATTGTGTGTGTACAGTGTTATTTGCCGACATTAACCTTTTGTAATCTGCTTGCAAACTTTAGCGTAATGTGCTAGCAGTTAGCACATTACACAACGTTAACTTGCTTTTAGTCGTTATATGCTGCAAACAACGTTTCCCACACGCCGTCGTCAAAGTAGCCAAGCTCAATCATACTAAAGTCTCTAAGCTCAGCCATACTAAATTCTCCCTGCTCGTTTTCCTCTGTTATTTTCCAATATTCTTTTAGTGCTAGCTTAATCGACGCACTGCTAAAAAATATTTTCTGTGCGTCAAAGCCAGCGTCGCCAATTACCTCAAACATCGGGTTTACTACAGTGTTTGTTTTGCTTTGCTTGTTAGTAACTGTCATGTTATACGCCTTTTTTAGCAAGCTGCTAAATTGCTGCTTTGCTTTAGTATGTAAACATTATAACACACAAAAATTACACGTCTACTATTATTTGCAAACATTAACATTTTGTAATGGGGTTGCAATTAATGTTGTAATATGCTAGCATTTAAAAGTGAGCTATTACACATTAACCTTTTGTAATGTGCTTGCAATTCATAGTGTGCTGTGCTAGCATTTAAAAGTGAGCTGTAGCACATTAACCTTTTGTAATGTGCTTGCATTTGATTTTTTGTTGTGTTAGTATTGTAACAGTGCGGAAACTTGCGAGGTTAGAACATTAACTTTATGTAATGTGCTGAGTACGTGGTGTTGTGCGTCGCGATATTGATTGATGTCAGGCAGCAGTGAATATGCCCAGCTGCTGGAGTCACTCAGCTAGCTGCCTCACATTGCGCCAACAGCTAGTCTTCAAAGGTCTGGACTAATGAGATCCACACTTCGTCGTCGAAGTAGCCAACTTCAATCATACTAAAGGCTCCTACTCCGTCATTAGTCTGCTGTTCGTATGCACTAACCGCTTTCTTTATGGATGCATCGCGGAACAGTATTACTTCTGACCCGCAAACGCGGTCGCCTATCACGTGGAACGTTGGGTTGATCTCAACAGTGTCCAATGGCTTGCCCGTACGTGTCATCGCCTGCCCTACTGGGTTGATCGCAGCGTTATTGCTGCTTTGCTTTAGTGTGTAAACATTATAACACAAGTGTTCCTGGTGTACATCTTTATTTGCAACATTGACTCTTTGTAATCTGCTTGCGATCTCTAGTGCGATGTGCTAGTTTGGCGACCTGGATCGATACCCTATGTTTGATCCAGGCTCCAGACTGGAATGATTAATAGCGCCTTGTCACAAGTGTGTCAAGCTATTTGTTATTGGGCAACAGCGGGGCCTAAGCACTGGCAGCGGCCCCAATGTATTAAAGCAACGTTGCCAATCGAGCTAACAGTTGTTCAGTAGTGTCCAATGCTCTATCCACTCGTGACTGCTCGAGTTTGAGTCTTAGCAGCATGCCTTCACCCGATGCGTCATCTGCATCACCTTTTGATCCGGCAATGGGCTCAGGACCTGTCAAACGACTCACTAGTTGATACAGACGGGAGTTCAGCTCATGTACCCGCGGGCTGATGTTTTCAATGCCATTAACTAGACCTTCCAGTTCTGGTTGGTCAGAGTGTGTGTCTGTGTCTTCAAAATTTGAATTCGTTGCTTGATTTGAGTTCATTATAGTTACCTTGTGGTTGGAGCGGAAGTGGAGCAACCTATTTGCTCCACTGTGTAAATATTATAAGCTAGTGTGTCTGGGTTGTCAACCTCTCAATCTAGGTTGACTTTGTCCCAGTTTTCGTTTACGTACTTGCGGGCTAAGCTTCGTGTCATGCCCAGCTCGTTCACGCCGTAGTCTACTGCTAAACTACGTTCGAAATCATTGGTCTTACAGCGTAGTATGACGGCGCGTATTAGGTCTGCTTTGCTGCCTTTGGGCTTGGCCTTAATTACGTATGTGCGCGCCGCTACTGTTGTCTTAGGCGCTGTAGCTGCTACAGGTGCTTGAACTTTAGCAGCAACTGGCGCTTCCGGTGTGCGCCTTGCTGCTACAGGATTGCCGCTTACACCCACAAGTTCAAAAGCGCAAGTCTTGTCAATTGTGCCGCCTCGCTTCATGCTAAAGCTAGACATGCCACGCTGTATTTTGTTGTGACGCTGCTGGCTAAACCGTGCTGTGGTGCCCTGTGTGCAGGTGTATTCGTAGGTGTTGCCTTTGGCATACACCACTGCTTCGTTGTGCCGTGTTTCGCCGCTGCCACCAAGTGCGCGACACACACGCGCCCAACCGCTGTCGTGTCCCTTGCCCAAGCGCGGGTTCTTAAAGCAAACCATGTGCGCTACTTCGTGCGGAACAGTGTCGTTCAATACGTGTGCGTAGCCTTCACCGTCGATCATTGTAGTGTTAAAGCGCAGGTAGCATGTGGGTGCACTGCGCAGTCCTTTCATGCCTGCCATGCCTGCTGCTGTGCCTTTAAGATCAAATCGCACCTGCACCTTGCTCATGTCTACACCATACATCTTTTCTGCTCGCGCAATGCAATCTGCTACTGCGTCGCGTACTGTTTGGATGTTGCTCATAATGTGCGCCTTTTGCTTGTTTGCTTTAGTGTGTAAACATTATAAGGTCTATGGGTGCGGGTGTCAACGTCTTATTTGCCTAGATTGTCCAGGTTGTTTTGGAACTGTTCTTCTTGCTCAGCGTCTTCCAGCTCGTCATTGTAGTAGCTCGTGCCGCGCCTTACTGCTATTTCAAAATGCTCTTTCTCTGCTTCACAGTAATGCATGATGTCGGCGATCAAGTCGGCGGCACTGTCCGCGTCCATTTCGATTAGGATGTTGCGAACGTTGGTTACACTGTCCTGGATGCTGTCTTTGCTCATAGCGTTTGCTCTCTTTGCGTTAGTGTGTAAACATTATAAGGTCTATGGGTGCGGGTGTCAACCCCCCATCCACTTCAGCAGGGAATAAATTATCCACACAAAGATGAACGGTGTGGCAATCCGGCCTGCCATGTATATGCTGCTGATTAGGAATTGCTCTCCCATAGATACGTACTGGTTGCAATTGTGACATCTTTGTGCAAAGAAGTTCTTGTCTTTTTGTTGACAGTGAGGGCAAACAGCCATGTTAGTATAGTCCTTCAAATTTCTGAGTTGACAGTCTCTGGTGCATGAAGTCGTCGATCAATTCCAGGTCTGGTCGTGTTAGGTCCTTAGCGGTGATGCCCCAGGCTGTACCAAATGTGGTCAGCTTGTCGCCGATGCTGCTCAGCTGATTCAGCTCAGTAAGCTGCTGTTCCGAGACGTGCTTGAGTCCATAGTAGTCCTCAGAGAACGCCATCATTTGGCGTCCTACCCTGGCCAGCTCTAGTTGATTCTCTGTTGGGTCAAAGTGTCCGATCAAAGTGTTTACTCCTTTGCTCTAGTGTGCAAGTATTATAAGGTCTGTTGACGTCCTTGTCAACACCTCATTTACACGTCTATGACCGTGCGCATTATTCCCTGCTTGTCAAGGAATATGTAGATGTCGTCTGCTTCAACAGTCTTTAGCGAACCGACCTGGTCCTTGGCTTGCACTTGCATGTTGCCATTCTGCTTGCGAATCTTCTCTAACTCTGCTATTACTTGAGTTATGTTCATGCTACTGCTCCTTTGCTTGAAATAGTGCTAGCGCCGCAACTACGCCGTCTGTAGTCAAGTATAACACACGGTTGCGTGTCATACTTTCAAAGAACACACAGCCCGCAGTACCGTCGTCGTCGGCTTTACCGAAGTCGTCTACTTTAAAGTCTTGCTTGAGGATTTGGGTTATTGCCATCTTGCGGGCGCGTTCACTGTTGTTGTATGTGCCGTTGCATCCGCACATGCAACCATTCTTGCCGCTGTAGCTGCGCACTGTATCTTTGACGTCTAACATAATGTTCACCTTGCTGTGTGTTTGCTTTAGTGTGTAAACATTATAAGGTCTGCTAACTTCCTTGTCAACCCCTAGTCTAGCTCTTAGCTAGTTTCTTAGCAAGATTGACCATCATCTCTACTGTCTGGCGGTTTTCGTCGTTGCTGAGGAAGTCCATCATTTTGTCAAAGGACACGTCACCGTCCTGGCCACCGTAGAGCTTGTCTTTGAATTCACCGCGTAGATACTTCGACTCGCTTGCTATTTCTTCGATTTGTTTAATGGTTAAGCTCATCCTGTTAGCCTCTGTCCATCAAAATTTCATTAAGTTCTGAGCAGGTAATATCCAACTGCGCAGCGTACTCACGGTTGGTCATGTTAGGATTGAGGTCGTAAAACTCGACGATCTCGTGGTCGGTCCAGGATTCCATTTTGCCCAGGTCACACCATACTTTAGTTTCTGACATCTCGCATCTCGCTCTGTTGCTTTAGTGTGTAAGCATTATAAACGTTATCAATATCCCTGTCAACCCCTAACTAATAATACGACAGCTTCTCCTTTAGACCAGCAATCACTTTCTCTTGCTCCTCTATCACTTCAGCAACCTCAATGAGGAACGCCTTGTCCAATGGGCTTTTTTGTTCCTGCGCTAGCTGTCGTACCATACGCGCTGCCATGATTGCTGCTATCATTTGCTCCCCCAAACACGTTGAATGTCAGTGTCTCCGTGTGACAAATTAGAAGCGATAGCAGCAGCTGATGCCAATAACACTTGTCGTGATTTGTTGCGTCGCCGCTCTTTTGGAGGCATCTGCGCTTCACGTGCTGCCTGTCGCTCCGCTTGCTCAACGCTCTCTTTCTCGCGCTGCTCTATCCTGCGCTGCCGATCTTCTGCTTTGCGTTGGATGCCCTGCGCTTGGCGCTGCTCGTATGTACCTCTCTGATTGGCCTGTCCCATATCAGTTCCTTCCCCAACCGTCGAACCCGTTGATCTCGTCCTGGGTGAAGCTGCCGCTCTGGCGATCAACTTGTCCTTCCCAGCTATTGCGCAGTGCCATTTCCTTTAGCAACTTGGTCGAGTCCAGCTGATCAAACCTGTTGCGCTCCAAGTGGTCTATCTTTTTTTGCAGTTCGTCAACCACATCCGCAGTAGTTCTTAGGACGTCAATGAGATCCGCCGCCTCACTAAGCATAACGATTAGAGTACCTTCGGCATATTCGCCTAGCTTGATCGCGCGCATTTCGTCTGTGAGTTTGCTCATTTGTTCACCTTTGTTGTGTGTTGCTTCAGTGTGTAAACATTATATGATCAACTGATTGTGCTGTCAATGTCTATAGGCAAACAATAATCCGCCTGTTAGAACGAACGGCGCACTGATCACCCAGAAGCCAATATCATCTAACCCGTAACCCAGTTTAAAGGAAATGAAGCCGCTAGCAATACCAAATACAATGGGATATAGGAATTTCATAATCTTAGTATGCTCTTGAGGAGTTAGGTTCTGCTAGTGCGCGGAGTTCATCAGCCAGTTGAAGTAGCTGCTCTCTGCTGAGTCCTATGCCAAAGTGCTGATCGCAGCGTTCATAGAGTTCAAACTCGCCTTCGCCGTCCTTGGATATGTCAAACACGCGATGTTTGGATACTAGGTCTAAGATTGGTGTTTTAACTAGTTTGGACATAAGATGCTCTCAGCGTTTCATTGTAGTAGCATTATACAACAGATCGACGTCCCTGTCGACCCCTTATTATTCGCCTACCTGCGACCAAGCCTTGGCCAACAATTGCGCGTCTGCGTCATGCAATGCATTGGTCAACAACAACCGCTTCTCTTCCAAGTACACTCGGGCAAACTTCTCATCGTGCTGGACAATGCTAGCAGTGTTTGAGCAGAGGTCTGCCAACTTGATCATCTTTGCATCCAAGCTAGCCTGCGCAGTATGCTCACGGTCAATTGCTTTACGCTCAGCTCTGTTGCCGTCTGTAGGCACACTCACGTCAGTCAACCAGCCTACTAATTCGGCAACCTCGTCGCCAAACATCTGTGCGATCAACTCAATGCTCACGTCTGTGTCTTCGACTACATCGTGCAACCAAGCAGCCGCACGTTGCGCCTCTGTGCCGCCAGCTTGCTCAACAATCCAAGCAACCTCTGCTGGGTGTACGTGGTAGGGCTCGCCTGTGTATTTGCGTACCTGGCCGCATGCACTGTGAGCTGCGATTGCAAAAATTCTTGCTTGCTGGACGATGTTTTTCATTTCAATCTCTCTTTTTATTTAATGTACGTACATTATATGATCAGTCGGCGGGTGCGTCAACAACTATAACGTCATTCTTAGACTAAAGGCAACTGCCTCTCCTAGTATTAATATACCAGGTTGCACTCTATATTTGGTGTAGTGTAAAGTAGGAAACACGACTGGACAGATAACGGCCTTGTGACCATCGTCACCAAAACACGATCGATACCCATACATTGCGCCGATGTACACTGCGCCCCGCCAGTCATTCCACTGTCTTTTAACCCCGTAAGCTGCTACAGTGGTAGTACGATAATGCGAGTTGCTGAACCTGCCGACGAATATCTTGTTGTGCTCTAAGGCCGCTAGCTTGTTGTTGCCGTTATAATCATTCTCGTGACCTGTTAGCACATGGTAGCTGACGGCACCTGCATGGATAGCTGTGTCAGAAAACACCGGCACACTAAGTAACATCAGGGTCAGCGCAGTGACTATTGCTATGATGTTAATCTTTTTCATTCGTACTTCTCCTTTCGTTAATAAATCTTGTTGGCCAATGTTTTGGCTCCAACTATTATCAAGGTGTTGCATCCTACAAATAACGGAATGACAACAAGGAATTGTATTAGTGTCGAATCAAACATCTCGGCTAGTCCGGTTAATCCTACACCAATGGACACCGCTGAAATGATAACAAACATTACAACGAGCGCTGATAGAAAGGTTTTTCATTTGCAGCTCTCTTCGTAGGTTTCTTTGTAGTCGGGCCAGCTACCTTCGGCAACCATCTCGCAGTAAAAGTCCTGTTCGGCTTGCAGCTCTGCTGGTACGTTTCGACCGCTCCACCACACGATGCTCACCACTAGGCACAGCAATACCAAACCTATTAGGGTGCTTAGATGTATACGGCCTGTTACCTTGCTCATGTCGCCTACTCCGTTTGCTTTAGTGTGTAAGCATTATAAGGTCTGCTCTCGTCCTTGTCAACACCTCATTAGTCCCACTGCTCTTCTTCTTCGCGCTGCTTGAGGAAAGCAAGTAGATGTATCTTGCGCAGGGCTAGCTCTTGCTGCTTCTCGGCAATCAGTTCAAGTTCTTTGAGGATTTCGTACTTGCTCATGTGCTGTGCCTCTGTGTGTTTGCTTTAGTGTGTAAGCATTATATGGCAGTTGGGCGCTGTGGTCAAACTCTCATTTTAGAATATGAGGAACTACAAAATAGCTAGTTTGTGAGTCGCCTGGAGCAAGTGCGTCTTGCAGCACTAAACAATCGTAGTCTGCATCATCCTGGACAGAGTAGAGATCTAACAGGTAGTCATGTGTAGTGGCGCCGTCGAATAACTGCTCGTATAATGCGTATACTTGTAGCATGTGGCTTGCCTCTGTGTGTTAGGGTGTAAGCATTAGCTTAGTCAACTAAGTTACACGACACCACGTCAATGAGATCACCGTGTATCCGAGCTAGCTCAGCGCGGGCATCCGCTTCGTCTAGTGCATGGACATAGTCCCACCGCATCTCGTGTTTCCTGGTGAGTGCGTTTTGTTTCTCAAACTGGCATTCAAATTCTCTGATCATTCTTTGCCTCCTAATGTCAAGAAACTTTTGTTATAATACAATTCGTCGGGTTTAACGTAGGGGTTGTTGACAAAGTCAACAAACTCTGAGTGGTCCTGGTTGTTTGGATCAAACATCACCGGACGGCTGTCTCCAGTATACCAGCTACCGCCTGCTTCCTGGACAGTGACTTCGATTAGTGTGTCCTCGGGGAACTGGTCCAGCCACTCTTGAAATTGCTTCCTGTTCACAATGTGCTCCGTTTGCTTTAGTGTGTAAACATTATAGCCTTTGTTGACGTCCTTGTCAATACCTCGTTTACCTTTGTTCCTGGCCTGCAAGTTCGGCCTGTACAGCACGACACCAGTCTATCATTTGGTCTTCACTACCTCGCGCTGCCATCGGCATGCTGTTGTATATCCATTTGACAATGTCCGCAAGACACGCTTGGTTCATATGGTCCGCCTTACACACGGCCTGAGCCAGATCGTTGCCTATTACCGCAGTTAGGAAGTCACCGGGCATGTAGCCCTGCTCCAAGTACCGCGTGATCGCGCCTTGTGTATTCTCTGGAATGTTGTAGTCTTCGAAGCTTGGAGTTTTCATGCTGTGTCCTTTTGCTTGTTTGCTCTAGTGTGTAAACATTATAGTCTCTGTTGACGTCCATGTCAACTGTTTATTTAAACTACATCTGTTTGATTATAGTGTTCCTCTAGCTCAGCATACAGTGCTGCTACTGACTCATGTGCATCATTTGCAAGTGCGTTTTCAATTTGCTCGTACAGCTCGTCTATGCGGTTTTTCATCATGTGCCTCTTTGCTTTAGTGTATAAACATTATAAGGGTTGCTGACGTCCTTGTCAACAACTCATTTTGTTATGCACTCCAATAACTTTCGCTTGACGGGCTGCTGCGGAAGGGGGTGTTTGCAGCTTCGTAAAAGGTTTTGCCGCTGAGTGCATTCACACGCTTGACTTTCTTTTCAATTTGGCTGTGAAACTTGTCAGCTTCTGCAATGGCATAACCGTTAGCGCCCTGGCTGCTGTGCTTGTTAATATAGCGTGTCAGCGCACCCTTAGCTGCCGAGTACGTGGCGTAGGACTTGCTGTTTATAAGTAGGGTAGTCTCAATTTCGTATGCTACGAACATGGTCTGCGCCTTTTGCTTCTTTGCTTTAGTGTGTAACTATTATAGTCTCTGCTGACGTCCCTGTCAACAGTTTATTTTTTTAATTTAAAGCAGATAATAACGTTTCTGTTCTTATTCTTAACTAGGCGGAATCGGTTTGCACCAGCGGATTTGAGGGATTGCTTGACCTCATCAACTTGGTCATGGGGTACGTCGTAGGCAGCGTGAGTTTGAACGGGGTCAAAAAGCGTTTGGACTTTAAATCCTAATACTGTGTTCATTGTGCGCGCCAGGTTGCTTTAGTGTGTAACTATTATAGTCTCTGCTGACGTCCCTTGTCAACTGTTTATTTTGCTTTAGTGTGCTATCATTTCAAAAATGCAGTAGTCGTCGAACATGCTCAGCTCTGCTTCAAAAAACGCAATAGCAGCAGCTCGTGTTTCAAAAGTGGGTATAATAAGCTCCCACTCATCGCCACTGTTTAATACTTGCATTGCATACATAATGTCTGCCTCTTTGCTTTAGTGTGTAATGATTATAGCCTCAGTCGACTTCCTTGTCAACAGTTTATTTCAATATAAATTCAATAATTTACCTGCTGCTAACCTGCCAATTAAATAAACGTTCGCGTCATTTAGTGCTTCAAGTTCAGCGTCTGTCAACCGTTCATTGTTGTCAAACCAGACTGCGTCACTAGCATAGGCATCGGTAAAGCGTGGGCCGTCCGCGGGGTCTACGCCGTCCATCTCTGTCACAATTACCGCGCGTCCGTTTAACTTTAGCATAATCTTTCCCTTACTTAATTTGTGTACGTATAGTATACTACCGGACCAGTCTGCTGTCAACAACTATATTGCGCTTCCCTGCGCAAATATAGCTTGCTTTTTACAGCGTCTTTGCATACGCTGCTACTTCCTCGCCTAAGTCAATTGCGTCATAACTAGCACGCCCTTCCTCTTGCATTCCTGCTTCACTTGTGCACACATCATTTGCTGCGTCAATGCTTACGCCATTTTCTGTTAGCAGTTGCACAATGCGCACTTTGTATGCGTCATTTGTGTACAGCTCCCACATTATACATTCGTCAAGTGCTGCATTGCCTGTTTCTGTCCAGTTAACAGTAAGCTCATTACCGGCGCCGTCTTCGTCAAAAAACATGCTAAGTGCATCTATTTGCACGTTTGCGCCCGCAATTACGCATGTCTCATTTACAATAATGTCAAGCGTAAAGCTTCCGTCTGTGTCAAAAGTTAATAAATTGCGCATAGTGTGTACCTTTTTTAGCAAGCTGCTAAATTGCTGCTTTGCTTTAGTGTGTAAACATTATAACACACAAAAATTACACGTCTACTATTATTTGCAAATATTAACCTTTTGTAATGTGCTTGACAGCCGACGCGTAATGTGCTAGCATTTAATGGTGTTCTGCGCACATTAACCTTTTGTAATGTGCTTGCAATTCATTCCGCAATGTGCTAGCATTTATTTGAACTGCCACGCAAACATTAACCTTTTGTAATGTGCTTGCAATTCAATCCGCAATGTGCTACAGTTGTAAAAGTTGTCCGTTCATCACAAAGTGCGGAACTTTTATCCATCCACATCCTGCGCCGACGGTCCACTTAGCTACTAAGTGATCGAACTTGAAGTAGTTGTCCGCTGAGCTATCCGCTGAGCTATCCGCTGAGTCTTTTGAGACTAAATTGCAACCCCATATAGCTTCTAGTGCGTAGTTGAATTGTCGTTCACTGTACAGTTCAACCTTGCCGTCCACAACTGCAACCTTCATGCGTACTCTCCATCTACTCGAACGTTGTCAGCAACTACTGCAATGCCCTGCTCTTCAGCTGCTGCAATAACAATCAAGTCCATTACTTCCTCAGTCATTCGATACAAGCTAGGTGTAAAGCTGAACGCTCTGCGCTTACACTTGTGCTGGCTGCTAGCAATGCCAAACACTGTGCGGAAGTCTTGTGTGCGGTTGCCTAGCCCGTTGTTGTACAAGTCGTGATAAGCATTGCAGGCCTTGCGAAACTTCTCTAGCTTGGGGTTCTTGCGTGGACGTTCCACACTACCTTCTCCGGGGATCAACTTGTTTAGCGCGTCACCAGCTGTTTGAAAAGTACCGTTGTGACTCCAGTAAGTGTTCTTTAACATGGTGTTGCCCTGCTCGTGTGTTTGCTTTAGTGTGTAAACATTATAAGCTCTGCTGACGTCCTTGTCAACCTATTAGTTAATGGGCAACAGCGGGGCCTACATCAACTTGCCCATCTCAGCTAGCGCGGCTCTGAGCGTGCCCAAGTAATCGCCGTGCTCGCGCACAAACCAATGCCCGTCATCAAACATGTAATCGTATTCTTCGCTGCGGCTGTGCCTATTGAATTGGTCGACGGTAGCAAACGTCTCAGCTTGCTGGTCTTCTTCACCGCGATCGCGTGCATAAGCTACGCACACATTGTCGGCACTGTCAACGAAATTGTGTGTTTCGTCGTCGTCAGGCGCAAGGCGTGCTTCTAAACAGCTGAGGTTGCCTAGTGCTACCAGCGCTTCGACCTTTTCTAGTGTAGCGTAGTTTTCAAAAAGACACTTGCCAGCAGCCTCAATATAGCCATCCCAGTGTACGTAGATCTGCGATACTGTGCCGTTTGTGTGTACTACTGCGATTGTGCTGTTGGTACTCATAGCGTGCCCTGCTTGTGTGTTTGCTTTAGTGTGTAAACATTATAAGATCACTAGCGCCTGCTGTCAACTACTTTATTCCGCAATAGACTCTAACATTGTAATCCATTCACCGTCTTTTGAATCGAAGTAGCCAAGATCAACAGTATCGAACATCTGTCCGCCTGACACATTTGAGATGAACGACTCTTTGGCTTCTTCGCGATCAGTATCACAAGACAACCTGACCTCAGTGGCAAGTCCGTAGTCGCCAATCACATAGTACAGGTGGTCTTCTTCGACTTCGACTTCGGTGTTGGTGTCTTTCTGGTATTGCTCCAGACGGTCGTCGTCTAGGTAGTTGGTCAGCGCCACATCATCTGGGTGGTTGGACAGCAGCTCGGACAGTGCCTCGGTGTCTATCCGAGCTATGTCGTCCTGGATCTGGCTAAGCACTGCTTGGATTAGTATTTGCTTAGTGCTCATAGTTTGCCCTGCTTGTGTGTTTGCTTTAGTGTGTAAACATTATAAGATCTGTTGACGTCCTTGTCAACTGTTTTGTTTTACAGGCTGTCTAGCTCCATGCCCAAATGTTCTTGCTCGCGGTACAGTTCTTCAGCGCGGCCGTTGTCGCCTTCATAGAGTGCAATTTCGATCTCAGCTGTGGTTTCAATCATGCGCTCACTAAGTGCATTAATCTTGCTGTAACGTTGCTCATTTGACATAATGTATGCTCTCTATGTTGTTTGCTTCAGTGTATAAACATTATAAGCTCTGCTGGTCAGTGTGTCAACCTAACTTATCGTAGATCTTCTGCTGATTGTTGTTCATCACGCGCATCAGTTGCATGAGCATGATCTTTAGGTGGTAGGCCACAAGAGCTACTGCTACAAAGATCAACGCACTCACAATGAACGGGTTGGTCACGTGCGGAATAGCTGCTAGAAGAATTGCTGCGATCCAGATCATAGTGTGTGCCTTTGCTTGTGTTGCTTTAGTGTGTATACATTATAAGATCGTTGGCTCTAGCTGTCAAGTGGAATTAATATGGAGTCTTCCCAAATAAACACTTTAATACCTGAAACTTCAAACAGTATTGCTCATACTTCAAACCCCAGTTCGCGTGCTTCACTTAGTACTGCGTCACGTCCCTCAGCGCAGGGCATGTCAGCGTCTAGCAGCTTGTCAATACAGTCTTCTTTGCCTTCGGGCTGCTCAAGTGCAATAAAGAATACGTCAGTGTGACCGTTCTTCTCTAGTGTGCGTATGCGGTTCTTGTTGTTGGCGTAGCGCACTTTGAACTTGCCTTTGTCCTTGCTAACGCCAACAAACGTAAACTCTTTGAGTGTAGCCATCTAGCTTCTCCAAACTGTTAATGTACAAACATTATAAGATCTGCTAGCTGGCCTGTCAACCTTTTATTGGAAGGTTTTTGTTTGCACGCCGTCGGCCACTGCTGTCATATCCACTTTAAACAGCACAAACTCTGTGCCAGCAAACTCTTTAGCAAGCCGGCCTAGCTCAGTAACTGCTTCTGTTCTTAGGTGGTGTACCTTAGGTTGTGAGCTAAAGTCCAGCCCCTGCTTGGTCACGTTTCCAATGATCCAGCCGCCGGTCACTGAGTGTAGCAGTCTGTTGTTAATCGGAGTTGGGATTCCGTCAAGGCCGCCTTTAGTAGTACGGGCCAGCTTGACATCCTTGATTACAGTTACTACGCCGTGTTCTGTGAGGAGCAGCAGTTGAGCATCAGTAGGTTCTCGACCGATATTAGAAGCCATACTTTTTAGACTACGCTGTCCGAAGCGGGTCTTGTGGCCAGTCCCTCGACTGTCGAATGAATAACTGCGGACACCTTGTGCTTCAGATGATTGTAGTTCGCGAGCTGGCGTGCGCACCAGACTGACCACGCGGTATAGGCCATTGGTGTCGAATACGACCGCGTAACGGGTGCTGACCACGCGAATGTTGTTAATGCTTTTAACTGGGATATAGTTGTGCTGGATCATAATGTTCTCTCTCAATGTTTCAGTATACAAGCATTATACAGTCAGGTGACGTCCTTGTCAACCAGTTTATTCTGGCTCGCCGTACTCAACGCGGCTAGTGTCAGTGCCTTCGAAGCGCTCTGGGTAGGGCAGCATCTTACCGTCAGTGTCCATATGGATGCCTGGTACGTGGCCTTGTGGCACCTCGTCTTGCTTGAGGTAGCGGAAGCCCTTGTAGTTGTCAGACTCCAATAGCACTTGCTCGACCATAGTCTGGATGCCTCTGCGGTGCCCCTGGTCAGTCACGCTGTCTCGCAGCATCTGGTTACCGTATGCTACCAGTGCCTTAACATTAATTGTCTTGCGTCCCATCTTGTGTGCCTCGTATGCTTCAGTGTCTAAGTATTATATGCTCGTACTAGCTCAGCGTCAACCACTTTCTTAAACTTCCTTTTGGTCTTGCTAAACTGCTTCATTGGCTGGCTAAAGATCATTATCTGATCATTAATTGAGTTGCGATATCCTAACACCCAACCTTTGCCCTTGTCAAACAAGTAGGTGTGGCTCAGTGAAGCATTGCTCCAATCAGTGACCTCTTGCAGCACCTCTAACTCGACCTTTGTTGACGCTGTGTCCAGCCCTGGTGCCTTGCTCACTGTGCTGCTGCGTTCTTAATGCGCAGTGCTTCCTGTACTGCTAGAGCAAACGCAAAGCCATCAAAGTCGGCGCCGTGCCACGTGTTGGTCCAAAAACGATCCTGTTCGCGGAGTACATCAATCTCGTGATCTGTCAAGTTAATCCACATGCTCATTTCTCCTGTTGCTTTTCACGCTGTCGTTGTGCTACTGCTAGTCCGTAGGCCACATAGTCGAACGTATCCGGGCCACGGCCTCCAAAGCCTGGAACCCAGAAGCTGCCTGCGTAGTAGATGTCTTCTAGCTCTGACTCTGTTAGTTCTACTTGCTTGCTCATGTGCTGTGCTCCGTATGCTTTAGTGTGTAAACATTATAATGGCTATGTGGCTAAGTGTCAACCAATGGAGATGCTTTTTATTGTATGCTGCTGCGCGACACACGCTGTACGCATGGGCCCGCAGAGCTTGTGTACACTGCGATCCAAAAAGTCTGGGGCCATAGTACACCATCAAGAAAAAGCCCTGTGTGGACGAGGGCACGAACCACACAAGGCTTTTAAAGTGGTTAGCATAGTCGAGGGCACGAACTTGCTAACCTGTTCAACCGATACTGCTCTTGTTCTTGATATAGTAAGGCAGTTTGGTTATTTGGGTTAGTTAACGAGGGCACATTAACTAACCCGGAGTCTTACTTATTGCGCATCAATGTAGATTGTGCATAGTCTTCCCACTTGTCCGGAAACGCCTTTGCCAAATCAGCTGCTTTCAAAACAGTTCGTAATGAAAGCTCACGCAAGTTCTTCTTATTCATATCAATGAAGTCGATGATTTCATCATGCACTTCATCAGTAAAGCCGTATTCATCAAGCATGCCATCGCCGACTATTTGTTGAATACGTAACATCTTATCACGCTCGCTATTAATAGCAAGGTCTAAGTAATGACAACGCGATTCAAGTGCTTCAAGATGGTCTTTAAGCTTCTTACTTCGAACGTTATCAAACTTGATGTTAGTAATGAATATTGCACTACCTTTGAATGTAAAGCTATTTGGAATGCCTTCTTCGCGCAACTTGTGCGAATCAGTGTTCCAACTAATAGTGCGCTTCTTCTTTGAATCAAGTGCTGCTTTCAAAATGTTCAAACTCAAGTCATCAAGTAGCACACTGTCGCAGTCATCGAATACAATTATGTTGTCATTCTCTGCAAAGTTATACAACTTAATATATAAGCCTAATGCTGACATAGCACCTTTGACTACTTCATACTTCTTATCGCCGCTGCCTAAGTCGGCAATCAATTCGTGTCGTTGTAGTACTTGTTCGACGCCGTGGCTTTTACCAACGCCCGGAGGACCGCTTACAATCATTGCTCGAACAGCGCCTGCCTTTGCAGCTACAGTCATATCAGTTAATACTTGGAACTGTTTGCGCATACGTTCCATAATCTCTTCATCTGTTTCAAGTATTACTTCTTTGCTAGTTGCATCAGCGCCAATAGTAACATAATCGCTTTCGTCTTCTACTCGAATCTTAATAGTACGATCCGGAAAGCCTACTACTTCATTTGCATCAACTGTTACATAACCGCCGTGTGCGCCTACAGTAAACTCTTTGACTAAGGGGAATACAGTACCGCTGATATCAGTATCAACGCCGCGAATCTTGTAAGTGCCATTAACGATTTGGATCAAGCTCATCTGTGTGCCCTTTTAAGTAGTAACTGTTGCTTGTTTGCTTCAGTGTGTAAACATTATAAGCTCTGTTGACTGCCCTGTCAACGTCTTATTTGCGGTCTGCTAGCATACGTGCCTTGTATGCATCTGCTTGCATCTTGCTCATGCCTGAGCGTACAGGACGCGCCTGTCCGTAGAAGATCGGGCTGCGCATACCTTTAACATCGGCAGCTCGGAACACAGCATAGCTGTACATGTCGTCACCATCAAACTTCATTACGCGGAGTTTAACACCTGGTTCAACTGTCATCTTATGTGCCCTTTTGCTTGTTTGCTTTAGTGTGTAAACATTATATGGCAACTAGCTCTCGATGTCAACCATTGTCTGCGCTGCGTCATTGACTAGTTTAGAGAACTTGTCCATTGCGAGCTCTACATGGTTGTAGCTGAAGCGCAGGTCTGGACCAGTAACAGTGTACATAGCTGCAAAGCCGCCCAAGGCGTGTAGCTTGATAACCTTAAGGTCGAACAGAATGCTTTGGCATAGTGTAGTCTGTGACATTGTGCTGCTCCGTTTGCTTTAGTGTGTAAACATTATATGGCAAGTGGCTAACAGTGTCAACCTCTCAATTGATCTCGCAACGGTCAATGTTGAAAAAGGTTAGCTCGTCGGTGTTATCCTCTTCAGCTTGCATACACGCAAAGTCTGCTTCGTCCTTGTCTTTGTAGGCTGACACCTTATGTCGTCGGATGTCGCACAGGTCGTCAATGTTCTCGTAGAGAAGGTAGATGTATTCCTTTTCCATAACATTGCCTCTTAGGCTAGTTGATTGCGGTGCTTGGTGTAGCCGCGCTTGCTGTTGCGCTTGCGGTCTTGGTGGGTAGCAGCTTTGTTGAACTGCGCGGCGTGCTTGGCGACATAGTTACGTGCTTTCATTGTACTGCCCTCGTGTGCTTCAGTGTATAAACAGTATACTCTCAGCCAGCGCGCCTGTCAACCTCTAAATTGGCACCCCTTGCTGGAGTCGAACCAGCCACTTCCGCCCAACGTTTTAAGTAGGAGTTTAGAAGACTCCTGTCGGGAACAAGGGGTATAAAATGGTACGCGGAGCGAGACTCGAACTCGCACTTGATGGAGTTTAAATCCATTGCCTCTGCCTAATTGGGCTACCCGCGCATTAACCTTTTTGCTCTTGCGTAGTTGCCGCCTTTGGCTGCTAATCCTACGCTGAGCAATGCTTGTCTAATGTTACCTGTGTTAGTCAATGCTGCTATCAGCTCGTCGTCGGTAACTTTTCTTGTGCCTTTGTTTATGTTACGTCCTCGCCACGTGGGTGTTATAGCGTGACAGTTAGGACATAACAGTCTTAAATTCTCTATCTTATTGTTTGTAGAGTTGCCGTCTGTATGATCTAACTCTAACGGCAGTAGCTCTCCTTGCCAAGTTGTTAGTTTACATCTGCTACATTCTTCTTTTAACCCAAAGCTCTCTTTTAAGATATTACGTATCGACGCATTGGATCCTCGATACTCGCCACTAGCTAATCGATCGGCAGCAGCTTGCTTTTTACTATCAATTGACTTCTGTCTCAGTTCAGAACCAAACACGTCACGCTTCCTTCCTTCGGCATACGTCGAGCGTTGTCCGTCGCTGTTCTTCTTCTTCAATGCTGGACAACTGCTATGGTGTTCGCTACAACTGTTCTTTCCGTTCGGTCTTTTATAGATTGCTTCTTGCTCACATCCGTAGTTGCATAACATGCTTCGTCTCCGTTATGCAACTATTTATCACGGTAGACGATATTTTAAGTTAAACCTGACTCTGATGTGTATACCAATTCCACCATCCGAGCATGTTAATCTAAAAGCTATTACTGGGACACTCTCCCTATGAGTCGCAGAGTGCGCTTACTCTACTTCGCTAGCGGTATGTATAGCAGCACCCCAGTAATAACTCTCTTGTACAAAACACTTTGGTGGGCCAGACTGGAGTTGAACCAATGACCTTCGAATTATGAGTTCGCTGCTCTAACCAATTGAGCTACAAGCCCCCAAAGCATTCTATGCGTAGTTTATTTATGTCTTGCTATGTTTAAGCAAGTACTTGGTGACCATTGGACCTTGTACACGTACTAGTTGACTTGAATGTTGCAGCAGCTCACCGCGGCCGTACTGATCATTATAAGCAACTCTTACGTTCTTAGCTGTGAACTTGATCACCTGTGCTAGCTTGAAGTCACGATAGTTCGGAGTGATCATGATCACGTTGTCTCCGATGCTCAGCTCTTGCTCTAAGAAGTCTTTCACGTGCTATCCTCTTTGCTTCAGTGTGTAAACATTATAAGCTCTGTTGACGTCCTTGTCAACAACTCATTTACTCAAGCAAGTCTTGTTCGGTCAAACAAGTCTTCTTCGTCTTCATTGTAAGTGTCTTCTTCACCTTCAATGCTGTTGAGTGCACTAAGGAACGTGCTGCTGTGAGTGTGATAGCCCATTCCGCCTATTGCGTTTTTAATGTGCGCAATCCAGTACACTTCAGCGTTGACATATTCGCTCTGGAAGTTCTCGCGCATAAGCTGTTCGGTCTCGCGAATCATTTCTTCCATCTGGTCCTGGATTTCAACTAGACGATCAAATGCGTATTCTTCGCTCATGTGCTGTGCTCCGTTTGCTTTAGTGTGTAAACATTATAAGCTCTGTTGACGTCCTTGTCAACAACTCATTTACTCTACGCGGTCAAAGATTGGAACCACGCGCGGATTATAGCCTAGCAGCTTGAGCAGTGCGCTGCTCCAGCGGCTATCGCTAGTGCCAGCATAGTTGCCACCAAACATAACCCACTTGCCTTCGGGAATACACACAGGCGTCAAGCGTGGGTTGCCTCTGCTGTCCACAGTAAGGGTTAACTCGCGGTCATCACCGCTGTTAAACGGACCACTCACTTCTTTGACTATCAGCTCGTCGTACTGGCTGCTGATGCCGTTGTTGGTAGTGTCGCCGTGGTTTGCACGGTAAACAGTAACTAACATGCCCATAATGTGTGCCCTGCTTGTGTGTTGCTTCAGTGTATAAACAGTATACTGCCGTCCTTGGCAGTTGTCAACAACTTTACGCTTCTTCGTCTTCGTAGTAGTCTTCTTCTAGCTTACACTCATAGCCTTTGTGGCAGTAGCCTGCAATGTCGGATATGGCGTCGGCTACGTCGTCCTCGTGATTTACTGCTACACGCATCACGTCAGGCAGTATGGTGTCATCGTCGTCGTCTAGGTCCCAATCAATGTTGTAGGCTATGTACCAGCGAGTCGCTTCGTCTTCTTCCTCTTCTTCGTCCTCGAATAAGAAGTCGTTGCAGTTGCACATGTCTTTGACGTCGTCTTCGCTCATGTATCCCAGCGCTGCCAACGCTACTGTTTCAGCGTCAAGTGTGCCTTCTTTCATTGCGTCAACTAGCTTGTTGGTGTACTTGCGGAAGTTGCTCATAGTGTGCCCTGCTTGTGTGTTGTTTCAGTGTGTAAACATTATAAGCTCTGCTGACTGCCCTGTCAACTGCTAATTAAGCTGCGACGGTGTAGGGCATGTTGTAGCTGCCCAACGAAATAGTAATGTAGTGACTGCGGTCAAAGTAGTCTGTTTGGCTGTCGTCGTTGTTGTAGAAGTCCGGACCTTGCATTGCAGTTTTAAGTTCATTGAGGAAGTTGCGAGCAGCGCCTTGGTAATTATGGTCGATCCAATAGGTGTTGACATCGCGTTCGCTTGCTCCAAAGTCAACAGCACCCTGCTTGAGCGTGACCACTAGGGCCATATGATCACGGATGCTGATACTGCCCTTGACCTTGTACTTTTTAAGTACAGCCTTGATGCCGGGTGCCAATTGCTTCTTCATCTCTTGCGATGCGTATGCCATGTCGTGTGCCCTGCTTGTGTGTTGTTTCAGTGTAAGTACATTATAAGGTCTGTTGACGTCCTTGTCAACTGCTTATTGGTCTAATGCCTCAATGGTAACTTTATAGATTGTGCCGTTACGGTCCTCTACTAGAATGGTCTTGCTGCTGCTCTGTAGCCAGCCCTCTGTGGCGTGTAGGTCCAACTTTGGTGTATGTACCTTTAGCACTAGACTGTCAGCGCTGACGATGTCATCAGCAAGTGCGGTGTGAACAACGTGAGCAAGGTAGTCGCAGTATTCTAGCATAGTGTGCCCTTCTATGTGTTTGCTTTAGTGTGTAAACATTATAAGGTCTGCTCTCTAACTTGTCAACACCTCATTTTGAAATTGTTAGCCAGCGTCCTTGCCGGCGCATTATAGCTCACTGCCGTGTGAGCTAGTACTTGTCCACGCCTATGTTGTGGCACAGTTCACTCAGTTGGTCTTCGATGGCTTCAACCTGTTCCCAATTACACGCTAGGAGCGCAACCGCAAGGTCTTCTTGTAGTTGATAAATCTGCTGTTGGTCGTCCATAAGTTACACCACGTACATTGTTGATCGGTTGATTTCAGCCATCACGTCACTCAGCGGACGAGCATTGCCGCTTCGAACATCAGCCATTGCCCACTTGCCTGTGCGCAGCATCACGTAGACATATTCAATGTCGTTACCGATGCTGGTTAGGAAGTCTGCGTAACTATTGAACTCACCGGCCATAATGTATGCGCTGTCTTCGTCGCCTGCTTGGGCATAGAACTTACAGGTTGATAGAGTAGCGCCTAAGCTGCTCATGTCACCGCCTTCAATCAGTTCGGCAACGTCAGCTTGCTCAGTCCAATACTCGTTAAGCAGGCGGCCGTTGTGTTCGGGATAGCCATCACCGTGGCAATATACTGCGCGAACCGTTCCGTTTTTCTGTGCTTGGGCAATCATACTGCGAGTTGACATAGTTGGTCTCTTTGCGTTAGTGTGTACATTATACGGTCTACTGACATCCGTGTCAATTTCTTTCTACAGGCATTCAGGAGCAACGATCTCGTTCACTCGCGTTACTACATTGCTCAGCACGTGTGTGCCCGTAGGCACACACGCATCCGTTTGAACAAACGACACACGCTGGGGCTGCGGAGCAAACAATACTACTCCGACAGCCCCAATAACAATCGCTATTCCGAATGCCTTGTACAGTTTCATATCTAATCCTTAAAGGTCGTCGTTGTTGTCCGGCATTGCAAGCCATTCATTTATGAACAGGTCGTCTGCGTCAAAGCTAACATAGTCGTCGCCCTGCATGCCTTGCTCACTGTAGCATACGTCGAGCGCAGCCGCTTCGGTAAATTGCAGGACCTTAACTAAAAGAAGGCGCAACTCATTTTGGAACTTGCGGTCGGTGTAGATAAGTCCGTGTGCATCAACGTTCCATGTACTCTTATCGAAGTGTACTCGCAGCTCGCCGTAGTTCTCTTCTTCGTTGATGTAGGGAACTGTTAACTTGGTTAGCCGTACATCTCTAGCCTCCGGGCTCCAGTGTCCTCTGCCGTCTGTGCATGCGAATACATTGTCTTTAAATTGGATCATGTTGTGCCCTGCTTGTGTGTTGCTTCAGTGTAAGTACATTATAAGGTCTGTTGACGTCCTTGTCAACAACTCATTTACTTGACTTTGGCAATCAGCCCGCCGTGCATTTCTACTTGGGCAAAGAACTCGCGCTTCATGCCTGTAATGTGCGGGCGGCCTGCTACTGTAAGGCTGCCTGTGCTCATGTACTCAGCGCCAAACATGCTGGTCTCTGTGTAGCGCAACGGCTTGCCGATGGCTTCTTTAAGTTCTTTCTTTGTGTTGTAGTTAACGACTAATGTCATTTTGTGTGCCCTGCTTGTGTGTTGTTTCAGTGTATAAACATTATAGCCTCTGTTGACGTCCTTGTCAACAACTCATTTGCTATGCGTCCAGCACACCTACAACCCAGTCCTGGAACTTAAGGTTGCCGTCGTTGCTCCATGCGCCGTCGTATAGGGCTTGCTGGTTGACTAGCAGGTGTACAAGCTCACGCTTCTTAAGGGCCCGCAGTTGGCGCTCAGCGTCGCTCCGGTTACCGTTCCACCAGTTGCGCATGAGTTCGTTGAGTTTGTGCTCTAGCTTGTTGGTCATAGTGTGTGCCCTGCTTGTGTGTTGCTTCAGTGTAAGTACATTATAAGGTCTGTTGACGTCCTTGTCAACAACTTTATGCCAGGTCCCTAATCAGTTGTCCGTCTTTGCACACAAGGAACATCCAGTTCTGCTCAGCGCCCATTACCTCAAGGCGCCCGCGGAAGTTAGGATGGCCGGTAGCATAGTCCAGCGCTTCAACCCAGGCCGAGCCGCCCATGACCACATCTAACCGCTCCAGGACAATCGGCTTGCATATAAAGCGCTTTAAGGCAATTGGCTTGTTCATAGTAGTGTCCTTAGATTGAAGCAGTGTTAACAGGAACGTCAGCTAGTACTACCGTGACATCGTATCGCTTCTTGGCCCGGAACTCCTTTGCAGCCCTTTGCTGCGCCTCAAAGCTGGACTCAGCGTATACTATCGCAGTTTTCTCTTTGTAGAATGCTTTGTATGTGCGCATGTCTTTGCCCTCTTTGCTTTAGTGTGTGTACAGTATAAGCAAGGTTGACGTCCGTGTCAACCTGTTTGCGCAGTTTTATGCTGGAACTTTGCCCCAGTTCTCTGCGGTGTAGCGGCGTGCCATTGCTGGCTTCATGCCAAGTTCGGTAATGCCGTAGTGTACAACAACGTCTTGCGCTTGCGGCAGGTGCTTGTGGCTAGCAATAGCTGCGCGGATCAAGTCTGCTTTACTAGGCGCCTTGTCAGCCTTTGCACTAGCTCGCTTGGCTGCGGCTTTTACGGGTGCAATCACAGGAGTAACAACTTCTGGTACTGTGCTGTTAAAGTACACAACGGCGTGGGTTGCATTTTTGCGTCGGGTTTTGTATGGCTTAACATTGCGGCCTTCGCTGGCTACTCGCGGCCGGGGGCCTCTGTAGTACACTCGCATGTCAAGTGTGCGCATGTCTTTACGCAGGCCTTTTTCAACAGTGTCAAACTCGTTAATCGGAATCCAGCCTGTTACTGCGGCAGTTCCTGTACGTGGCGGATAAAGGTTGCTCATAGTTGCTACGGATACGTTAACAGTCATGTTCATGTTGTGCCCTTCTCTGTGTGTTACTTCAGTGTCTAAGTAGTATACTGCAAGTCGCAGAGTGTGTCAACACCTCATTTGGTCGGACTAATGATTGCGCATTGTGGATACAGGCCATGCACTCGCTTGCTGGCCAAAGCGTAGCTGTCTGCGTTCACACGCTGTACGAAGCTGCGGCTGCCCATGTTCACTTGGAATGTATATGTGTGCTTGTATGTGCGCATGTCTAGTCCTTTGCGTTAGTGTGTAAGCATTATATGACCTGCTGACTAGTGTGTCAACACCTCATTTGATTGACGTCCAGTATCTCAAACACGGCTTGCGCAGTTGGAAAATAGCCTGGGTCGTATTGAGACATCACGCTTGCCCATGTACCGTCCTGAGTTAGGTTGCTGATCATTGGCGGAATCTTAGGTCCGTCAACAGGCCACTTGTTTACTGACCACCCCCACTTGGTGTAGTAGACTAGGTAGGTGAACTTGTGATCAGATCCTGTGTACTCTGTAGTCTCGAAGTTGATCATGTGCTGCGCTCGCTTTGCTTAGTGTGTGCACAGTATATGGCACTACTATAGCTGTGTCAACACCTCTATTAGATTGTTACTTTCCAAACGCCACCGCCTAAGTTCTCAAACTCAACCTCAGCGACCTTGCCGTTCATAATGTACCTGTTCTGGTGTGTGCTGGTCATCCACTCGCGTCTGATCTTAGCTGTGACCAACACACCAGCTGCCCGGGCACGCCTTGCTGGATGAGTGTCCTTGCTCACGCTGTGGAACCAATTAGTCAAGTCACCTAGTGTTTGGATGTATTGCTCGTTCATAGCGTGTGCTCGCTTTGCTTAGTGTGTGCACATTATATGGCACTACTATAGCAGTGTCAACAGTTATCTGTCGGTAATTGCAGCGCGTCTACGTTCTAAGCTGTTGATTGTATTAGAGTTTTTTGACCCTAGATCAATGACTTACACGGCTTTGGCCGGTGATCGCGCGGGCGCACAAGATATATCTTGTTGGTGGTCGTCAAAAAGAATATAGTTCAATGATTTCAATAGCTTACAGCAACAGGTGGTCTAATGAAATCAATGACTTACAACTAACCATGCCGCTGCGGTGTGTGCTATGCAAAATGAGGGGTTGATCCCAAGGCGGGCAGGCACTATAATACTTGTATAGTGAAATACGAGGAGCAGAACTAGAACATAGCAAACGGGGTTAGGGCGGCCGAAGACCTCAAACTAGAGCCGTAGACAAACACTGCCGCAGCCTATAGATCCAGAGATATCCACAGACTTACACACCGGCGACGCGCTCGACTTATACACCAGTCGCGAACAAGTCTGTGGATAGAGTTATACACCTGCCTGTGCACAAAGATATCCACAATAGTTATACACCACCTGTTGATAAAGTTATACACCACCTGTTGATAAAGTTATACACCAGAGTTATACACCTTAGAGCAGACTTATCCACAGCTTCGCGCTAACCTCTTGATTTTCTACAGGTTCTCCGCCCGAACATATTTCTCCAATCAATTCAATGACCTACCCGCCCACGCTAACCTGTTGAAATCATTGAACATTCTCTCCCGGCCGTGTAAGTCATTGATTTGATTGAACTTTCCCCACCCACCCGCTAACCTCTTGATATATAACAGGTTGTTGTAAGTCATTGAAAACCTTGGTTCTCTGCAGTGAAAGGTTAAGTCATTGATTTCATTGAGGTTTTCCTCCCACCATATAAGTCATTGATTTGATTAGAGTTCTCAGATCACCCACTAAGTCATTGATTTCATTGAGTTTTTCCATAATTCACGCTAGGTCATTGAAAACCTTGGTTCTCTACAGTGGAAAGGTTAAGTCTTTGAAAACCATGAGGTTTTAGTGATGTTGACATTGAGCCACTAAGGTGCTAAGGATTCTGCTGGTTTGACTTAGTTAGGATGCTATTTGACCATTGGGCCCGTGACGCTAAGGTGGTATTAGGCTAGGCTAGGGTACTAGAGTACCAATAGAACAGCGTATACGGTGTCTAAGACGGTGTATACAGCGTTCTAACGGTGGGATATTAACTTAGGTACAGTTATCTAATAGGTTTTGACTATAGATGTTGGTCGCGGTGACGAGGGGCATAGTTCAAATACTTTTTCATACTTTTTCATACTTTTTCATACTTTTTCATACTTTTTCATACTTTTTCATAATTTTCATATTTCTTTCATACTTTTTCATATTTCTAGGTGCATTACCTCACAGTAGAATCCACAGAGAATCCATTTTATTCCTCACAGTAGAATCCACAGCCACACTGAAGTTTCACTGCTGAGTTGCACAGTTAACCTCTAGTGTGCATCTAAGTTGTCAAGATCTTAGTTACTACTAGTGTTATGCTTGCGCTCGTGTGCTGGTGTGCTGGTCTAGAACCTCAACAGCGGGGCCTTTATGCGTGTGTGCAGGTGTGCGTGACCTATATAGTCAACAGCGGGGCCTTTTAGTGATTTGATTGGGCTAACAGCGGGGCCTATGTTTTAGCTATTGACACATTGTGGGTCTAATGCTATACTGTGTTCTTTGATTAAGGAAGTTATCACATGATTCAACATGCGCACCTACATCACAGCGTTTATATCAGCAACGGTTTAGACCGGGCAGCACTAAAATGGTGCGGGGATACCTTTGGCATTAGTCGAGAGCCCTGGGTCGGCTGCACTTGGAGTTTCAGGTATGACTACTTTCATACTCACGGAGTTTGCACTCACTATTGTGTGGTTGCATTTGCTACAGCAGCGCACAAGTTCATGTTTGACATTGCTTGGGCACACTTGGAGATCCACGACAGTAGCGCTGCACTAGCAGCAGCGCAAAGCGTTGCACTAGCAGCAGCGCAACAGAGGATTGTCACATGACCACACCTGCACACACAGTTCACAGCGTTTATATGAGCAGCAGCATATCTGATGACCGTGCAGCACTTAAATGGTGCCGCGACACCTTTGGCGTTAGTCACAATGTGACTAACGACGTCAATTGGAGTTTCAGGTATGCCCGCGTTTATATCCACGGTGATTGCACTGTAACTGACTCTTGTGTGTTTGATTTTGTTGACCCGCGACACAAGCTACTGTTTGACATTCGTTGGGGTCACTTGGGCATATACGATAGTGTGCAGTCGCTTGAACTTCAACTGGACCGGGAACTATACTCCAGTCGACATCGTTCATTTCAGCAAGACTCTAAATGACGTTGAGGTAAGATACAGCTTTGTGGTTGACTAGCGCAGACTATGAAGTTACACTAATTTTAATCAATAAACAATTAGAGTGCACTAAATGATAGCCATACTAATGGAGTACGACCTAGAGCATACTAGCCGAGTAATTGCGTGGTGTGAAAATACGTTCGGGCCACCCGACGTAGACAAGTGGGATTACTGTACGCACTCAACGCCGGTGAACTGGGCGAATTCGGTGTTTATTAACACGCTGGAGTTTCATGATCACAAGTACGCAACGTTATTCCGACTGTCGTGGAGTCACATAAATGTGTTCGACAGCGAAAACGAACTGATAATGCACGTAATGACACAACGGACTACTAGCGGGGAAGTTCTCGTCCAGCAAATGGCAGCACAGCACGGATACAAAATTGGTGTTCCTCCAATTTTTGATTTCGAAAAACCCGGTATCTAGGTGATGTTTGATCTTGCTTGGGGTCACT
>Ga0306898_1000007_pt1 | contig 122487 bp, 173 predicted proteins | sample AntRauMFilla1564_FD_190424 | JGI IMG/M metagenome (GOLD analysis project Ga0306898, IMG submission 190424) | Saline lake microbial communities from Rauer Islands, Antarctica - Metagenome Filla 1 #564 (v2) (version 2) | ecosystem: Environmental > Aquatic > Non-marine Saline and Alkaline >...
ACAATTTGAGATTGAGGCGCAGAGGCAGAACCACCAGGTGCTCAGCGTCGGTTGTAAGGTGTTTATGGAAGGACTTGGATTTAATATATTCTGCTTTATGCGGACAGATGTGGAGGATTAATTATGAGATGTAAACACTGCGGGAACATAGAGAATAAGCCAGCGTCATGGGACTGCTTAAGCCAGGCGCTGAAGGCTTTGGATTCGGAGACTGTGGTTTCGGCTATAGTCACACAACTTAAGTATAGCCAACCGAGCGGGGAGGTGTATGAGTTTTTGAGTAGGACGCTACAGCTAGCTACTACAATACCATTAAAAAGGACGCCTCTTGCGGACTTGGACGCGCAGGCGCACGAGCTTTGGGTTCTCGCGCAATGCAGCCCGCTTGAAGGCATAGAGGATGCCGTAGACAGAATTATTGAATTTTTATCAACAAAGGTAACATTATGATAAGAGTAGTATATAGAGGGCACCCCGATTTTCTGGAAGATAGTGAGTTTCCGGATTTTCCAGCTGACGTGATAGAACTGAGAAATGTCCTGAAGCGGCATGGTTATATAGCTACGACAAGCGACATTGTTGCCGCTTGGACAGAGCACTCTGTAGATTGGGGCGCGGGCTGGAATTGCCTGCACGGCGAAGAACTTGACCTGCAATTCCTTCTGGAGTACTTGACTGAGCAGGAAACTCCAGTTGTGATCGCCGGACAACCTAAAGTAAGTATCACTAATGTATTGAGACTGCTGGACCGCCGAGGGGATCTGCACGATGCACATGTCACAGTCGCGGCCACTCTGGATAATAAACGCCGTGTAACTGACCCTGTAGTAACGTATGTTTCAGAGTTGTGGAACGATATTAGCCTTGCGGAGCTGGCGGAGGCTGCGATGGGTGGTTCTACTGCTGAGAATAACAAAGAGGCTATACTAGGTTTAGACAAAGAGTCCTCCAAACCGCATCTCCTACCCGGAGATATCATAGAGACCAAGGCGGGTAACATTGGTGTGATAGAGGAGTCCAAGGTAACTGTGAATGGCGGGGTAGTAGAGTGGAACAGGAAACTCCCGGAGGTGGTAAGGGATGGGCTACCTCCCGCCTACGCAGTTAGGTTCTTTAGATCTTGTGGTGAGCATTATGCCTGGTGGTATGCCTCAGATTTCAAGTGCGTGGTTGAGTTAGGTCCCGCGCATAAGTACAGGGTCGATAATTGATGAGAGTTGCACAAATAAAGGATATAAAAGCCTACGACAAGGGCAGACATAGATCTTAACAAAGAATATCAACAAAAGGTAACATGATGGAAAAGAATGCAAGAATCGAGAAAGGAAAGACACCAAGCCTCCAAAGTGGAGAGCGGTCTACCCGTGTTAAAAGCGGACAGGCGCTGGCCAAGGGCGAGCGCCATAAGAAAGATGAAAAGGATTTGAAGATTGAAACTGAAAACAGAGAACCCGTATGAGAATCCTACGACCAGGACACCGCTACGCACTGGACACGTGCGAACCAACACCTATAGGCGGGCAGACCCAGGTGATACAGTTCATTGAGAAAGAACAGGTGTGTAAGGGTGCCGTGCAGCTTCGTACGGTTTTCAACGGTACCACCAACGAGGATGTGCTACGCGTTTTGATAGACCGGATGAATTTCCTTCAAGAGAAATTTCCGTGTAGGGAAAATGCGCTGGTGATCACCAAGCTTGAAGAGTCACTGATGTGGCTGTATAAGCGTACGTCGGACAGAATAGCACGCAAGGTAGAAGGACAGAACATAGAATAAGATTGACAACAACCCCTAACTAGGGATAGAAAGACCAGATGGATATCACGTCACTTTACAACCCGAACAGCGCCGGTAAGTTCCCCGACCCGTTCGTCACCCCCTCAAACCAGTTCATTCCCAAGACACTGGACACCGCACTTGATCTGGGGTTGTTGCTGTATAATCTGAATCCGACTTACCGCAGGGCATCAATCCGCGTGTACAGTCATTTCATCAATGACATTGATATTGTCCAGAAAGGTATGTCCAAGGCTCAGAAAGATGACCATTACGATCTTCTCGTAAAAGGTATGAATATAGAGACCCACCTACAGACTATGGGACAAGACCATGCGGCTTTTGGTAACAGTATGTGGCGACTGCACTACCCATTCAAGCGCTGGTTACTAGACCGCAGGAGCGGGAGCCTGCGGGTGTATGCCCGTTCGGCGTTCCCCGACGGGCAGGTGAAGTACGACCACAAAAGTATGCAGTATGAAGTGCCCGACCCGGTACATCCAGGTAAGACTGTAAAGTTGGATTTCATGGACAGGGCGGATACCGACGCGACGAAGATTGTTCCACGTCCGCTGGACGTCACCCATATGTTTATTCTATACTCTGATGTAAGCGGTAAATCTCAGTATATATACAAATTTCCCCCTGACTTACTATCGGATATTCACAAGGGGATGGTGCATCAGGTTGACGAGACACCCCGCGATATGTTGCAGGCTATAGCAAATGATCAGGATTTTCTATTCAAAGAGGGAGAGGTATTCCACTTTAAAGCCCCGACCATCAGTGGTATGAACGCCAAGGGTTGGGGTATACCCGAAACACTTTTGAACTACCGCTCACTACACCAGCTTCAGATATATCGCAAGATCGATGAGCAGGTAGGACTGGACTACATGTTACCCTTCCGCCTATTCAGTCCTAACTTTGGGCAGAATATCACGGACACCGCGTTGTACAATAATCTTGGTATATGGTCAGACAGAGTTCAGAAACTTATAGACGGTCGGCGCAAAGACCCGACTAAGATGGCGGCATTCCCCTTCCCAGTCAACTATCAGGAGTTCGGTGCTGAGGGTAAGAACCTGGTGCCCAAGGATCTTATACAGTACCAAGAGAATTCTATGCTGGATTCCATGGGGTACCCAGCAGAGTTGTTTAGAGCCAGCCTACAGGTGCAACAAGTGCCCACAGCTGTCAGGCTGTTTGAGAAAAGCTTTTTATTCATCTACACTGGTTTTGACCGGTTCATAGGTTGGGTGTCAGACAGAGTTCGGTTGTTCCAGGGTATGGATCTGGTGCAGACATCCTTGCAACTTCCCTCTATGGCTGATGATCTGGAAGCCCGTAATGTTTACCTGCAGCTTGCCGCCGGCGGAGAGATCAGCCGTGCCAAAGCCTACAGCGGGTTTGGTATCAAGGACCCTGTCGCGGAGATTGAGGAGCGTGCTGAGGAGGATATCGCTATCCAGAAGAGCATCCAAGAGAAACAGGAAGCGGCTGAGCGGGAGCAGATGGGAAGCATGAACGACCAGTTGTCTGCGCAGAATCAGGCGGCGGCGGAACAGGCTGGACAGGCGCCAGGTGGTGCTCCTCCGGGCGGTTTGGATATGAACGTGAGCGACTCTAACCCAGCGCAGGTAATGCAGAAGGCTGAGGGTATAGCCGTCCAGCTTCTTCAGATAGAGGACGATGGACAACGGGCCAAGGAGATGAACAAGATCCGGGGTTCTAATGAGACACTTTTTTCGGCTGTAAAGCAAAAAATGGAAGAGCTACGTTCTCAGGCTTCTAGTCAAGGTCGTGCGCAGGTGGGCCAGATGGTTGGTGGTCAATAGTTCTTGACCAACCACTGCCGTTAAGTTAGATTAGGCAGATGAACAACAGTGATAAATTAACGGCAGCCAAACTTGCTTCGTCCTCAGCCTGGATAAGGTCCTGGCAGGATGGCATCAAGCGTCTCCAGAATCAAGGACGTCCCAAGGGATTGCCGGACATGCCTGGTAATGCCAACTACACTGATACGGATAAGCCCCTGGGTTATAATCCCGAATTTATTTGGAACAATAATACGGTGACAGGATCGGGATCTGGACCCGAATTTGGCTTTGGCCCCACATCTGGAAGCGCCGAATGAATAGCCCAAGCCTAGCCCAAGCCCAGGTATTGGCGCAACAGGTCAACCAGAATAGACCTCAGGAGCATAACTGGACTTCCAGTCACCAGCTAGATAGCATGGGGCGACCTCTTAAATTGAATCTGACAGGAACCACCGCTCTAGCCAGCTTGCCTGAGAACAGCGAATGGCAGAGACAAAACCCAGATCTTACGATACTCAGACGTTACAGAGGCCCGGCAACCCAAGGAACAGGCTCTTATCAGCTCGGAGAGTCCATTAGAGACGCGGTCACCAGTCCGAGTAACATGTGGAGGCGCAACATGCAGGGTGGACCTTTACGCGGTACACTAGTGGGCGGAGGCGTAGGAGGTCTCATGGGAGGAGCGCTGGGGGCCATCTTGGGTCTCATACGCGGGAGCGCCATGACAGGTCTTTCACGCGGAGCCCTCGTAGGAGGAGCTGCGGGAGGTCTACTCGGAGGGGTGGCCGGGAACAATCTAAGCAAGCAGGCATCTACCGGCTCAGCTAGAGAAGCGGTTGTAGACGCCTTACGGCGAGCGCCGGGACTGAGCTTCGCTGAGAAGTCCAGACTTCAACAGGGGGTAGGTAGGTTATCTGAGTCGGATGCCCAGACCCTTATACGCCTCCTGCAAACAGCTGGAGGAGGTGCTATTGGAGCATTGATAGCCAGATTCCTGATGGATAAAGGCTTGGCAGGAACGCTGGTTGGTGCTATAACAGGCGGGGTGATAGGGCGAGCACTGACCCGTCCCGGGCAAACCAACGCCTTCGGGCAGCGAGTCCAAACTGGACTCAACGCCTACGGACAACACTTTTGAAAAGGAAATTATGAAATCACATCAAGCAGCATTTAACATAGGGCGAGGACTCGCGCAGGCCTGTGCCTCCGAGCGGTCCAACTCTACGGAGTATCAACAGAGCTTAACATCTACGTTGTGTAAGTCGGCTGGTTTTCAGAGCAAGATGTTTAGAGAGGTCCGAGACATGTACGACCTCTGTGATAAATCATACCGATTCGAGCGTCAGCTGTTCGATAAGGCGGCCAGCGACTGCCACAACCCGGACTCACAGGGCTTGAGAGAGTCGCTGTCCGAGATTGTACTGGAGTCTTTTGGTAGAGAGAAGCGGGCGGGCGTCAAAGGGGTGGCGTCGGCTGTGACCACCGCAGGTAGGGCTGGATTAGGCCTGGCTCCTGGGGTTCTGAAAGGGTTGTTGCTGGCAGGGTCCGCCACGGGCGCAGGTCTAGGTAGTCTAGCTTGGTATTTAAACAGGGACGCAAATCAGGACGACCAGGATATAAACCGAATGCAGGAGCAGATTGATACCTATAATAGGATCACTCATGAGATTAGCCAGAACCTGTACCGCAAGGGCGTGGGTGCTGAGGATATGACCGATGAGGAGCTTCGGGATATTTCAGGAGCGGACAGTGCTGAGGTATACGCATGAGTACCCGAAGCGTGCAGGCGCAGGTACCTCCGGAGGAAACTGAGCAGGATAAACTGCTGGATATGGGAGGAGGCATCAGTCGGACTCTGACGCTTATACCATCCTACAAAGACAAAGACTCGGACGAGCTGGTGGAGAAAGAACGCCCTGTAGAACCGCCTGAAGTCATTTCTACAGATGAATGGGTAGACCGCCCGGTGATAAAGAACCAGGCGGAGCAGCACCCCAACACATGTCGCGAGACCGGCAGAGTTGCCCGGGTTCTAGACATGTCCATACCGGACCATGTCGACACATGGAACGACTGGTTAGTGGCTGTGAGGGAACAACGGGCTATCATTCACGATCACGACCGCAATTTTTATGAAGGTAAATATTTTATTTATGCTGTATGCTCGTTTTTAGAGTATAAGCGTATTGCACCAACCAGGAAAGACGATGGACAAACAAGCTGAATTCTCACAAGCAGATTTACAACTCCTACGGAGTTACGCGACAGGTGGTTTAGCCATAGGGTCAGGCACCGCTCTGGCAACCGCTATGCTCAACCACTGGAAGCAGCTCTCTAACGAGCGTATGAAAAGCCAACAGCTGGATGATGATGTCCTGACGGTAAAGGTCAAACGTCCAGCAACAAAGCAGGCAATGGTCAGCGGAGGTCTGGGTTTAGCGACGGGCGCGCTTACGACCCTGGGTTCATACGCCGCGGTCCGCGCCGCGTATCAGGAGATGAAGAAACGACGCATGCAGAAACTTCTGGATGAGGCGCAGGTAAATTTCGCGGAGCTATCGTCTGAGGAGGCGCAACAGAAATTAGCGAGTGGTGGCAGGCCTATGAGTCTGACAGACGTACTCACCGCATCCCCGGTGGCAGCAACCCTACTACTCGCCTTGGGGTCCGCTGGTCTGGCCAACACCTATTTGAAAAAGAACTTTCCCTCAACTAAACCAGCGAAACCTATCAAGCCGCGGAGAGTTGTATTAAAATACATGGACGACGAGCAGGAGAAAGAAGCCAGTCTGGATGAGGATAGTGGTTTCGAGCTTATGGTCAAGACGGTTCTGGCCGGACAGAAAGAGGCCCACGACCTACGGGACCTGGTGGGAGCCTGCGCTTCTGGACGGGCTCAGGAAGTGGAAGACAATTTAGGTACCGGTACAGAACTCGCGCTGGACCTCATTAAAGGAGCTTCCGCGGGTATGTCTGATACGGATTATGACCTAGGGGTCAGCTTGGCAGTCAGGCACCCGGTTATAGGCCCTGTAACCAAACTCCTGGCTTCAGCTGAGATGTTGGATATGGCCCCCTCACATTTGAAGATGGCACAAGCTCTGTCAGAGACGGATCAACTGGTACTAGCCGGATTGTTCTGCGCCGTGGGTGATGCCGACCGTTGGGATGGGCAGGATAAACTGGCGTCAATGCTGGAGACTAACCCGGAGGTCCTAAGTCAGTTGGTTAAGGCTCTTAGAGGACAAGACGAGGATCCAGAGGTAGAAGAGGCCAAGGATGATCTGGAAGTCATGGGTCAAGGCGGAGCAGTGGACAACAGTGTGAGCGAGAAAGAAACACCGGAGCAGGCCGCCCAACGTATGGGTGTAGGATCTGCAGAGGACGACGTTATAGACGAGTTGTTCTCAACGGAAGCGGAAGAAAAATAAACAAAGGATTGTTATGAGTGACTGGAAAGAAGAAGTTATCGGCGTTTTTAAACAGGCAGCCGACCAGAAGAAGATGATCAGGGTAACGGCGTATAAAGACAGCAAAGGCCTGCAGCATGACTACGTGCTGACGCCATGCGTGTACTTGGATCTGGTGAAGGATAGTCTGCAGGTTCTGGACGACCACAGAAAAGAGTGGGTTAAGAACTTCGGAGATGAGGAGGTCGACACACTGGAGATAAGCCTAAGTGGCTCAGTCGACCGTATCACAGACAAGGACTACAAACCCAAGACTAAGGCTTACACCGATGATCTGGCACCGCACTTAGCACCGTCCACAAAGGACCCGGAAGTCCTGTACGTATATGACATGGCTATTTTGACTCATGTGTGCGCGGATCAGGAGGAGAAGGAACTTAAGTTAAAGGACGCACTACCCATCTCGTTGTACGTCCCGATGTTGAAACTCGAAAAAGGAAAATATGGAACAATCGATACTATCTGATTACATTAAGAATTATAACTGCACAGAGTGTGAGTACCAAACGGAAGACCCAAACCCCGCCATGGATGTGATACAGACACCAAGGTTTGTACATGCGGTCCTCGGGCTGTGTAGCGAAACCGCGGAGTACGCGGAGGCTACAGGTTCCCATCATCGCGATGAGGAGTTAGGAGACTTGGTGTGGTTCACCACTCTTGCGGCAGAGGCCGTCTCAGAGGCACCAGAGCTTCTATGGTTAGATGCGTTACGTATCAATAAGATGCAGGATGCTATCCGACCATTGGAAGATCTTCAGCATGCTACTGGAGCACTGGCGGACCGACTGAAAGCCCTTCTGTTCTACCAGAGCCAGACACTCAAGCCGTTTTTCCCCCGGGGTGGAGAGTACAAACGGGACAAGGTGGAGCCTCTGGAATGCCTGGCAACCATTATACGCGCGGTAGCCGTAGCGATAGTGGGTTTGTCACTGCAGTTGGAGGGGGAGGGTCAGTTCGAGAGATGCTTACTGAAAAACTTAGCCAAACTGCAGGCTAGGCACGGGGGCGCAGCTAAGTCCGACACCCGCGACTACGATCAGGAAAAACTGGCTATGGAAGCGGTCTGTGTGGAAGCAAGCCTCTAGGAAGTCCAGAGACACCCGCCTACTGCGAGCGTGCTGTGCGCGGTTACCAGGGTATGTAGTCCTGGTGGTCTTGCGCAGCTTACGCCATGGGTGGGTTTGGGTGGAGTACACGATAGACGGGAAAACGTTTCTAGCGGTGCACGACCTACAGATCAGACCATTGATCAGGATCAAAAAAGGGAAACCAGACCCAGGGCCCGAGCGGATGGCGGCCTTCACCAGATGGTGTGAATGGGCCGCAAGATTACAACAACAGGGGCACGAACCCCAGATAAGGCGACAACGAATATGACAGACGATAAAGACATTAAAGATAAACGGGATATACAAGAGTTGAAGCGCCTTAAAACCTATGTGATGAAGGAAGGGGCTGCCAATAATATGAGCGACCCGGAGTTCGCCGGGTTGACAAAGACCTGGGACTTCAGACACTATGACAACTACGGTATGGGGGTTGTGAACGAATTTCACTTCTTCACGGAGACAGGGCGGGACCAAGCCGAGAGCTTCGTACAAGGGGCGCGAGCATAATGTCCACGCTTTATGAGCAACTGGTGGACCGGATGATATTCTGGCGCAGGATAGAGACAGGGGTACTGTCTTTACTCATAATTCTGATACCGTTGCTGAGTTTAGCAGGGTCGCCGATTGAGGTCTACGCCCCAACTTACGCGGGGGTACTCGCAGCGCTGGTCTACAGTAACCGACGGCGTATGGACTGTCGGCATGCAGCGAGGGAAGAATATGAACATAAATATGGAGAATTTTAATGAATGAACACGAGATGAGTAAAAATGATTGGTTAAGGCTTAGAGAGGCGTGCGAATGGATACAGTCTGCGAGCGTCAGCAGATCCAGCTTTTATGAGAAGTTCGGTATTACCGGACAGGTTGCAGAAGCGCAGGAGCGTATGGAGGAAGACATCGCTATTCATAAGAGAGTCCAAGAGAAGCAGGAAGTGGCTGAACGGGAGCAGGCGGACAACACCAAACGTTGTGAAGTATCCTATGACGAAATACGGGATAGGCTGGTGCAGAAAACATTGGACAGAACTATTCCAGCGTGGTGGTCCCTCAGGACCGTTCTGACGGAACACCGAACCATCAACCTGGACTTCGGCAGGCAGACAGGGGCTACGACTTGGGGGCTTCGCTACTGTGCAAGCAACCCAGGGACAATCATACTAGCCTCGCACCAATTCCAGCGGGGGCGTCTACGTAATAAGGCTAGAGAGATAGGGCTAGACACGGAGCGTATTGTGATCAACACGTACTCCGAGTTAGTTAATGATGAAATTCCTAAGCAACACACAAGCAAAGGCACCTACAGCGATGACCGTGTTCGATTGCAGGATTGCCAAATGAGCTGGCCGAGATCGATACATACGATTCTGTTAGAGAACTCCGAAACAGCATCTGAAGAAGTCAAGGCGTATATGCTGGACTTAGCTGTAGATCTGAACGCCAAACTACTGGTGCATCTATGAATAGCACCCCAAAAGAAATAGAGGTACTGGCTGTCGCGTTGTTTAACCTGAACACGCAAGGGACACCCCAAGCGCTTTACAGCGACTGGCGACAAGCAGATACAGGACTCCGGAATACACACCGGGAGATGGCCAAGAAACTTATTGACACTCTCTGGTCATCTAGTATACGTTGCTCCGCACGGTCAACCAAGCAGGTGGATCAGGCCTTTCACGAGATTGTGACACAACCAGCCCGACCGGCTTATGACATAGAAGAGGAAACCTGATGAGTAACAGTAAAAAGAAATCTAAAAAACGCCCCAACTCCAAACTATTAGCGGATGAACTACGAGCTCTCCCAGAAGATCAGATGGAGTCCCGGCTCTTGGAAATCCGAGAGGAAGACCCGGTGCTTAGTGGTCGGGTTATGGGGTACTTAGGCCTTGACTGGGAAGAGCCCGAAGAGGAAGAAGAACCTTTTCAGCTGGAGCAGGAGCAGGAGGTCATTAAGGGGGTTAACGAGACGGACAAGGCATTCATACAGACCGTAGAGGCTATTCTGGATGTGCAGAACATTCGCGGACCCCAGCAACTCGCGGCAACACCGACGGAACAGGATATACCCGATCAGGAACAAAAAGGGGTTGAAACCCTAGAAGTACCGGAAGATATTCCCGATAGGGTATATCCAGAGGCCTCCGTACTAGGGGTGGCGTCCGCGGTTGATGAACAGCAATCCAAGGATTCGGAGCAGGACTTAGACCAACAACTGGTTAACCATCTTGGAGAGTCCAAGGACACCAGCGATCGTCGTAGACGACGTAAGAACTTCTTACGCAACCGCCCAGATAAATCGCGTTATAGCAAACGCTTTAGTCGTTGACACCCAAACCCCCCCAGTGTAGAATAATAGCATGAACCACATCAAACCTAAACCTGTTAGATTCACCAAAGTTAAACCCAAACCCATGGTAAAGGCCAAGCCCGAACCTAAACCCATGGTAAAGGCCAAGCCTTCTCGGAAGGAAGGAAAGGGAGATGAGTAATAGGCTGTACTTAAGCAACTTACTGTTTGACGTGGATTATATAGAATTGCGGGAGTGGTTGGAAGACGATGACTGGGTAGTGCTGGATGTCTACGTTCCACCTGATCGAGATCATCAAGGGGGTTTCAAGAATAAGGGCTACGCCTTTATTGAGTTTGAAACGGAGGAGGAGGCGGAGTCGGCTATCGAAGAGTTAGATGGCGAGCTTGGACCCGGAGGACGCCCAATGAACCTATCAGTGGCGCACCCACGACAACAATATGACGAAGGAATTGATTATGAACGGTAAACGAGGATATTGATATGGTGAAGGATTTGATATTACCGCCAGGGTACAGACCACAGGCGCAGCCTGATGGTACGGATGGAGTAACGGTGTTTAAGCGCGGCAAGGTTACTCGGCACATGGAAGATAATACTATGGAGGAATTGGGATTCCAGGTGCATCCATGGCTCGTACGCCTCCGTATTGAACGCATGTCCCTCGATCTCACCCCGGTCTTCCAGGACTACTATGTACGTGCGCCCGGAGGCGCGGCGGCCATGATGGCCTCCAAGTTTTGGGAACGGTGGGAAAAGATAGATATGAAAATAGGCAACTATGAGTATCCGGATACATTAGGCGATCAATCCGTGCAGGCGTTGACAGATAAGGAATATTTGGAGTTATGGAAGTTCGCGAAGGACCTACCACGTGGTGAGTACATGCAATTTGAAGGACCTAAGAATAACCCATCGGTATTTACCTTTTGGGAGAGTGGCAAGCCTAGACACAAGGGTAGCAACTTTTAAGGACAGCCAATGGTTGTAACACAGGGACACATAAGTGTCCCTTTTTTGTGTCGTGAAATAACTGGGTGTATCCCGTTATATATACTTGAAGCCCCTCAATGCATGAGTGACTCCCCTACTGCTTTTCTATCTGGGAGCAGTCGGGTATCGATACAGGTAAACAGGAGATACTGATTATGTCTAACTTCAATAAAACTAAACATCACAAACCGTTCATCCCCGAAGTCGGAGCACACGCTCTGTCCGCGGGTGCACTGGGGGAAGCCCTTAACTCTTTAAAGAAAGAGCTACCCCCAGGGCCTGCAAGCCCGAAGGTAAAAAAAGAAAAGGCGCAGGAGCGTCCGCAACACTTCCTGTGTTGTGCCAGACATGGTTCGGCCTACCTACTCGCGGAGTTCGGTTGTATCCTCCATGAGGATAAATCGGTTGAACTCACCTGCGCGGCAACCCCGCGGCCCGACCAAGTGGGACATCAGTCTGCGCCCTACTGGATGGACCGGCGGTCCGCCAATTCCGAGGCTGGAGAGAGACAGGCGCGCCTCCTGGTATTCCGGGGTCCCCACGGCACCTGGTCGCAACTGGGGCCGCTGGAGGGCGCCACCATGCTGCCTGTACAGGCGTTGCCGGCACTCCACCCAAACACCCACGCGAGCCTTGCTCGCCGCCTTGCCGGGTTCCTCGGCTTGGAGTTGGGGGCGGAGGAAGGGCAACTCCATGCTGGTGAACCCGTGCAGCTAAGATCCTGCACAGGGATCTTCGAGTTCCCGGGATTCACGCCCCGGGACCTGCGGGGTACCCCCCGCGCCATCCGCAAGGTCTTCGAGCACCTAGAGGCCTTGCGCCTCCAGGAAGCGTAGACCTCACACATGGCCCTCCCCATTTCGGGGAGGGCCTGCAACCAAGGGAATAACATGAGAATTTTTTATTATGTCTGAGGCGGCTATCACATGCCCGGACCGATCCTTCTTTGAGGAGATGCGCGAATCACTAAGGCACGCTACTGAGGTAGAGCGGATCGTCATACCCTGGGTCATGCCCACCCTAAACAAGGCCCAAAACTGGCACCCATTCGCGAGGGCCAAGAATGTCCACATGATCCACGAGGCTGTGAGGCTGTCATCCGAGCATATGTTCGACCGAGAACCCCTTCCCGATACATGGGAGTGGTTATCGTTGGACAAGGATGGGGCCAGCAGTTGCCCACTGGTATCCGGTTGGGTAAAGTCCAGCTGGTTTATCGAGGCTTGGCACAAGAGTGTCCTAGGTCGGCGGTCGATAGAGCCGCACGGTACTGGCACCATAATCGAGTTGTTCAAGCTGGAGGATGGACGAACCCACGTACACATCCATAGCTTGCTCACCAAGCTACGGGATAGTGACGGGACGTATACCAAACACGCGATCGACGGTCTGGTCCACGCTCAGTTCTTCAAGGATGATAGTCCGGAGTACATGACCGGGCCAACCAAAACCCAATCACTAGTCCCCGGTAAAGCCATGGGACTTGTCAAATGGAAAAAACTACAAGGAGCCAAATGAAACTACAACAATTGCAACTAGACTTTGAGAATGCTAAGGTCGAATTTGACCGAGCCTCTCAGAACCTGATGAAGAAGGCCAAGGCCCTGACCAACTACGACCCCGACCAGAGGAAAGTAGTCAAGTCCGAGTTATCGGACAAGCGCCGGTTGTTTAATCGGTTGGTCAGGCTATATGCCTACGGGCGGTGCGACCAAAACTTTGCCCAGGCCTACACCCAGGTCTACGGGCAAATACAAAAGGTGATGAACTATCACCCAATGGACGACCTGCAGAAGTGCGGGGAGACCATGTTGGACTACTTGGAGCAGAAGGGGTTCATGGACGTGGCGTTGACCGCAGTTCGGGACCTGAATAAACGTGGATTAAAAACTAACTAAGGATCAGCTATGTGTAAATTTGAAGCAGTAGACAATGGTAAGAAGAAGATAGGCGAGTTTTTCACCCTGAAGGATATGGGTTGGCGAGTAGGCCAACCATTCTACTGGAAAGACAGCCCGTGGTTCGGGCGGTCAGTTACGGTCAGGCGTGTGGCCTGACCACCCTGTTGAGCGCGCTAGGCCCAAACCAAGCGCGCTCAACAGGTTAATCTTTAAGGAGTAATAACGGTTAGACTCCGTTTTATATATCATGACAAAAGTAATTTATAAGATACAGTACAACGATTTCAGGGACGGGGACGAACCAGTCGCATTCTTCCCGGAAGAACCAGGCAATCAAAGCCCCTACACCTGCATGTGCTACCAGCATCTAGGGCAGCACAGCGCGGCCTGCGTGCAGTACGCAGCTGGCTTGAGGCCAGCCACGCCCGAGCAGTATCAGCGACTGCATTGGGAGTTGACGAAGATCGTCGGCTATACAGACCTGAAGGTGGTGAAGCGCTTCACACAGAAAAGTCAGGAAATCAGAAAACAGAAACTAGAACAATGGAAATAAAATGATTAAGAAATTTATGGTTTATCAGGCACCAAAAGAACTGAAAGAAGATGATTTATTGGCGGAGATGGGGAATTACCCCTGCCGCGTACCCACATCAGAGGTGACAACGGGTTGGGCTGGGGGGTACGCAATCTCCGAACCTGCGGATGAGCAAAACAGCTTACTAGGCTCGCAGCTTTACGTGCAGTTGGTGGAGGGAGAGCGGAAGGTACCCCCCACGATTATCAAGGCCATGATGGGTAAAGTTAAGAAAGTCAGACTGAAGCAAACAGGACAGGAATACCTGGGTCGCAAGGAGTTGGCGGAGCTCAAGAAGGAAGTGATGGACACTCTTCTGGAGCAGACGTTGCCGAGCTATGATGGTATGACAGTGGTCCGCGCCGACCGGGATCGGTATCTGGTGGAGACCACATCCGAAAATAAAATCGATAAGATGGTGGCGTTTCTAAGAGACGCGGCGGGCGTTCGGTTTGTACCATGTACACCCGAGGCTCTTTTGGGTGGAAAAGCGATACGGGCCTTGTCGTTCGGAGGGGTTGGGGACGCAGCGGGCACAGGCCTTGGGTCCGATTTCTTTACCTACCTACTGATGCGGAGCCAAGCGTGTGGCGATGACCAGATCCTGATTGAAGGCCCCCTACACTTCGCGGGCGAAGGTAGCGGCGCCCATCAGGTGGTGGTGAGTAAGGGGAATCCTTTTGCTGCAGATGAGTACAAGGCGGCTTTGAAGGATGGTAAGCGGTTAGTCAAAGCCAAGATCTCTATCGGAATGGGCGAGGAAGTCCTTAGTTGTACATTCAACTCTGAGCTGTTCGCCCTGACCTCCATCAAGTATCCGTCTAAGGACCTGACAGCAGATCGGCTTAGCCAGAATCAGACACAAGTTCAACAAGGGATAGGCGCTGCTGATGTACTATTTGGCAAATTCCAAGAGTTCTGCAAGCGTATGCGCAAGGATCCTGCAAAGGTTAATGCGGAGATGCAAGACTGGGTCGATCAACTTTAGAGTTAATATTAGGATAATTTATGACATACACAGAAGAGGTATTCGAGTATTTAGGATTTCATGCACCCACGGCGCGGTATAGAAAGGTGGATCCGCGTGGACATGAATACGGTTATTTTACAGTGGAAGAAATGGCCCAGCATTATGCGGTGCAGAAGTTTAGTGCCTGCAATGACTTACAATGGGAGTGTCGCTTTACTAATACGGAGGACCTAAAGGCTTGGGCGCAGGAGTGTACATGAGTGGAACACATCTTAGCAGTCTGGTGTTGGTCATCCTTATATGTGCGGGAACGTTGCTATCGGTTATGTTGGTTGTCAAGTTGGGACAGGTGGGTACGTATGTACGGAATAAATTTCAAACCAAAAGGTGGTTATGTCGGAATATTTCGAAGAAGAAGTAGTTGAAGAGGGGGTTGTCATCAGGCTCTACCCAGACCAGGATGCGGAGGACCCGACAGAGTGGTTGTTCGACGGAGGACTAACACTCCACGCATTCTCCCGGAACTACAGGCTGGGTGAGTCCCCGTTTAAGAACCCAGAGGATCTGGAGGAGTACATGAAAGAGGTTTGGACGGACAAGGCCGAGGAGTTGTTTCCAGATCGTGTAGGTGAGCAAGCAGTCCTTCTATACTGGGACGGCGAGCTAAAACTCCGAGTTAAGCAGGTTTACCTTAGATGCGAGGATGAAGATACGGACGACACAGAAGTACTGAAGGCCTATTTTCTGAAAGATACTGATTATTACCTGGATCCTGATGAGTGTAGTTGGCGGGACCATCTAACAGCAGACGAACAACTAGAGGTGGAGAACGCGGCTAACAGCTTGTTCTTCCCTGTCTATCTCTACGACCATAGTGGGATCTCCATCAGCATGGGGCCGTTTGGGTGTCCATGGGATAGCGGGCAGGTCGGTTATATCGAGGCCGACCGGCAACGGCTGGTCAGGAACGGTTGGAAGATCGAGGACCTGACAAACGCTAAGTTAGAGGAATTGGCACAGTCAGCTATTGAAACCTATGATCAGTACCTCACGGGAGATGTGTGGGTGGTGACCATCGAGTGGAAGTCAGATGACCCGGACGATCCACAGGAGTTCGAGGACAGTTGTGGGGGCTTCTACGGAGACGACCACGCTTGGGAAGATGGGCGGATCATGGCGCAGGGTGTGGTGGAGCAGGTGCGGGAATACAAACAAAATAAGTGCGTAGGAGCGGGAATTTGAACAGAGAAGAATTAGAAGAGAGGTTGGCGGAGATTGAGGCGGAGCAGCTAGAGGCGCAGCAGAGTCGGGACGATGCACAAGCTGAAATAGACCTGTTCGAGGGCGAACCTAACGAGGAGGTCGAGCGTCAGTACGATGAGGCACTTGACGCGGGTTATGAACTACCGTTCGACTGGAGTTGTAGCCGCGTCATGCAGGAGATGGATCCCACAATGTACCGGTGTGGGCTCAATGACTACCACGACAGCGTTGTCAAAGATAAAGGCTGCGGGCTGGATGATCTCTACGTCAACCTAGAGGAGCAGGAGGATATACTGCGGGTTCTAAGCGACGAGCAGGAAGATCTGCAAGCTGAGCTGGAGTATCTCGATGAAGAAGAATGAATGGTCGTTCTTTGAGCAGGTACGATTCAACACCGGTAGACAGCTATGCGACTCTGGAGGGGCCTACGGGCGCCACCACGAGCGCCCGGCTGTCCCGTGGTCCTCACAAGGCATAGTCAGCTGGAACGCAGGAGAGAGCCCTACAATTAGCTTACCGGTCTATCTATTTGAGCATTATGATATACGACAGGACTTGATGGAGCGCTTCTGGGAATGGAAAGACTTGGAAGAGAACCAGGACCTCGACTGGTTTGAACTTGGTTGGAACTTTATGAAATCCCAAGGGTTTGTACCGCGGTTGTCCGGCAATAGCTATAATGAGGACAACGATCTGGATCAGGACTACGTGTATCATGCGTGCCTGCCTGAAGACAACTCAGAAGATCCTCTATACGCAGAAGGAGCGGTTGTGATGATCTACACCCACAACGGTTGTGACATCCGGGGAGGCTATGCGTACCCCATGTTCTGCGAAGCGCGGGATGAATATAACGTACCGACGGAGCTATGCGCGCAGATCCAAGTGGAAGAAGCGAGACCTCCCAGACCCAAGAAACCAACGCCGGTAGAGTTGTTTGTGTACGCGGGCCTAGAGCCAGCGCCAAGTGTTGCTCCTATCGCTCACGACTACGACCAATTGTGTTCGGATACGGGCGAGCTTTGGTACGGGCACCGCCCTGAGTACTACGAGCTGGAGAAGCATGTTCGGCGTTGGTTTGAGTGGACAAGAACCCAGGACAGTGTTTGTGTATTGATGAATTCTGGGGTGGTCTGCAAACTCCGAGCTGTTATGCCGGAGGTCAGTTAAGTGGCGGGTAAAGGAGGTGCCGACAGTAGAAGCCCCGACCTTCGGGCTCGGTCTGATAGCTGGGATCGGATATACCGCGGACTTTATTCGACGCAGGATATGCTGCAGGCTCTGCAGGACGAAAAGGGATTATCTTTCACTCAGGAACAGAAGGGCGTACTTCACCGTTTTTACAAGGATGGCGAAGGGCGCATCTCCTATCACAAGGCAGGCCCTGGGTCCTCGTTTATGACAGCTACCTTACTGAAGCTAAGGGATGTACAGGAGATCGTAGAAGATCAGGGATTTGAACAAAACAACAAATGGAAAATACATGGAAGAACAAACAAAAGATAGGTTATTGAGCGTTTTAGGTCACGTGTGCCAGGCTGGCGCGGAGGGAGCAAGACTCGGAGGTAAATTTCTGGGTTGGGCTGGAAAAGAGCTGGGAACCGGCTTGGATAAGGCTGCAGATCGCGTCAAGGACAAACGTAAAAAATCGACTTTGTCGGACTAGATTCTCACCACGGTCCACTTACGTGCCCACTTTCACCCGAGTGGGCACGTAAGTGACACCCCTATTTTAGCTTACAAACCCTTTATACATAAGGTTATATGAAAGAATTTAAGAAAATGACGGAGCCCATGACCACCCCGGGAGAAGAGGAGATTGATGCGTCGGTGTTTAAAGAGGACCTAGAGTGCTTGAGTGAGTTGCATTGGATAGTAGCTTACTGCCAGGAAATCCTCCAGGACAACCCTGAGTGGTTCGTTGATGACGAGGGGAATCAAGGTGGAGTGCCTCTTACTATCGGTGTGTCGGCAGATGGTGAGTCCTGTGGTTGGCAAACGGGGGACAACAGTTATACAGGTGGCGCCTATAGCTACCCGCATTGGGCTGTGACAGAGGTGTACGCAGATACGACCTGGGAAGAACTTTTGGAAGAACTTAAACAACAGATTTTGGAGCTTGCAGTATGGTAGCAGAAAACAATGATAGATTAAGTAACGGGTGTATAAATCCGCACGCTTTCGACTGGATGGCGGCGAACACCAAGAGAGCTCAAGACCCCCGCCTCCAACAATGGATGGCTGATTTCTTAGATGAGAACAAGGTCACTAAGATAGTTAGCTTTCCAGGTGCTCATTGGTGCTTTGAGCAGTCTGTGGCACGGGCATTCCCTGCCTTTAACTTTGAGTTCATAGGTATAGAGCAGAACCCAGAGGTACATACGGACATGGTGGAATTCGCTAAAGTGAACAGCCCCTTATTCCCCAACGCGGTATTTAAACCCTACAAAGAGCACCCGTGTACAACCCAAGAGTTTCTGGACGACGCGCAGGGGGATGACTGCGATGTGCTGTATTTTGATTACCTGGGAACATGGTCTTTGGAAAAGCAAGCGCACTTAGATATTGTGGCCCGGAAGAGAGTATGTAAGGCTTTATTCCTTACCATAATGCTCAACAGAGGGCAGCCTGCGGTGAACGAGCCCATAGCCAAAGCAATGCAACTAATGAAAGAAGCTGAAGGGCATATCCCATACCTACACCTGATTAATGTGGACGCACCCCGGCAATCTTTAAAACCAGGAAGCGTCAGTATGATAAAGATAGAGGGGTTACCTGCACGGGTATACGAGCTCTGCCAGAAGCACGGGGTGACTCCCAGTTTAATAGGTAGCAGCGTATATGATAGCTACCCCAAGATTGAAACAACCCGAATGGCGCCTAACGCAGAAATGAGCCTAGCGTTCGACCTGACAACAGAGGAATAGCGATTGAATGAACTAGCCGAAGCCTATGATCTATTCCCTGTGAAGTTCCGAACACAGCCGACCAGCATCAGTTGCCAGCACACGTGTGTAGCGATGCTGGTCGGCGTCGCACCCGCTGAGATCCTACGGCGTTGGCCACAGCAACTCAGCACAACCGATGTACTGAAGGTTCTGGCATCCTACGGGTACTCCACGTTGTACACCCCTGTGGAGTTCGCTCATATGATCCCTGGCGTTTACCTAGGGACGGTCGGGCAAACGATGGAGCAGTGTCATGCTGTAGTTCTGGTATCTGGTAACCCCGATATCCCAGGGTATGAGCAACTGATACTGCATGACCCGATGGAGGACGCACCCCAGATTGAACCAGAGGTGGTGGGGGTTATCAACGTACTTAAGGTCCTCCCCCCGATGCAATAACCCGCCTAACCATGTTATATATATTTGATGCCCCAACAAGTGAAAAAACCAAAGCTCCCGGTTCGCCGGGACTTCACTGTGGATCGTCGTGGCGTCGTGCTCACACCAAGTGAGTTACTGGCGTTGCGTCACCCACGCTGAGACTATCTTAAACAGATAGTTGTTAGAGTGTGCAAGGTGACCCTCTCCCTCTGGGAGCGCACACTGGGATGTCCGTCCCCGAATGACGGAACAGGTGCCTAGACCGAAAGCTAGGACAAGCAAGTGGCGAGAGCCCGACTGCTGAGACACAGGTCTTTAAACGCGAAGTCCGCGACCCTCCTAGGTTAACGCCTGGGTTGGGTCACATTTTTAGATTGACCTACACCCTAGATGGTGTATACAGATTTATGGCGGGATGGAGGAGTTTGGCACCTCGCAAGCCTCATAAGCTTGAGATCGCGGGTTCAAATCCTGCTCCCGCTACCAATTTAAACACGCCCACAAGCCTCTCAGCGATGCTCAAATCCGGAACACGAACCGACGTGTGAACACCAGGGACGCTTGGTGCTAGGGCGTAAACTTATTTAATATGCGGCCGAAAGGTGTCGATTGGCACCCAGAAGCGTTATCTGCATGCAGAGGGATTGGTTAAAGCCCCTCTTAAATCCGCCAGACCAAACACAGATGCAAAAGTATCTAACCTGATTCAGGGTGCATTTGGGGCCTTCACGGCACCACGTGCGCTCGCAGCCTAACCGCTGGATCCCCCTAGTACACTGTCGGTCTATGCGGTGTGTAATAAGGGGTCATTACTTAGACTGGTTTCAAACACGTGTTCGCGGTGTTTGGAATAAGATAGACAGAGAACTAGCACAGTATTAAGGTAAGCCTATCGTCGTAAGCTGTGTGAGATTAATGAATAGGACAAGCATGTAGAGGATAACGTAAAGGGTGTACAACACGAGGGTTCGATTCCCTCCGGCTGCAGGCTATACGAAAAGTATAAACACGCTGACATCCTGGGAGTTCCCGGGGTGAGTGAAGCGGGGGTGTAGATCCAGGTCTGTATCGGAGCGGAGGCTGAGTGCTAGCGACTCACACCACTCTGTTACAGGCCCCTTTTTATTTTACAATTTGGTGCACGGTAGTTTGAAAGCAGTAACTTGCGAATGGGTGTACCTCTTTTCGGGGAGCTCACCCAGACTACACCCGGGACGCCGGACGTGCATCATTCCAACCCAAGGATACGAGGAAACCAAAACAACTGTCATATGGTCAGATGCAAAGGTTACGGGAGTGTCACATTGATGTTGACACTAATAACATCCAATTCAAGGATAATGACTTCGTGGGCGACGACGCCGCGTGCCAGGAGTACTTACAACGGTGCGGGTACAACGTGGACGAGGATCTGATCCTCAGGCCCCGGTACACCCACGACTGTGCAGAATGTACGTGGATGAGGTTCGACGCGATCAATGGGCAGAAGTTCGAATTCTACCACCGCCACCACGATAGCCTGCTCGCGCGTTGCGGTAACGAACCGCATGAGTACGCCAGTTGCGCACTCCGGGTCATGGAAGCAAGGGATAACCCCTGGATGGGCCTACCAGAGTTATGGTGGGCGTATATCCGGTATCTGCAGGATTTTCAACCTTAACGTCGGCACTTGCCGGAGCCCCTGTGTCATGTGGGGGACAACCGGTCGGCGAAACACCAGGCGGCGACGCCTGGTAGCATGGCGAACCTGGTCCAACCCTCGCGGGGAGGGCCAGTAACATTTTTGGTGGTCCAGCCCAGGGCCTATCCAGCCCGCCCTTGTTGGGTCGGGCTGGGCCACCTTTTTTCTTTACCTATCAGGAGCCTGTGCTATAATCCGCATATGCAAACTACAGTCAACTACACGTCTTATGCCAAGCAAGCATCCTCCGAGTCTCGACAAGAAGTCCAGAATATCATGGAGACCATCCGACAGGAGAACCCAGAGTACTGGCCTTATGGTCTATCCATTGGGCACCATGATGGTGGAGTGTACATGATCCGAGAGGCCTCCACACAATCCCCGGTAGGCTTTGTCGGTTGGCAGGAACGTCTCAGACCCCCTATGAAGAAAGTAGGGTTCTACAGCATCGGCGTGCTTCCAGAGCATCGAGGCCATGGTTACGCCAAGGAGGCTATCCAAAAGATCATCAGGGAGAAAGCCTCGGGCGTTGACGAGGTGCGGGCCATGATCGTCCACACAAACAAGGCCAGCAAGAACCTGGCGGAAGCTCTGGGCATACCCGTAGACCAAGTAAGCTAGTTCTTGACAATCCTTACAATTTAAACCAGAGTACCCTGATGCAACCTACTTTAACAAAATCAGCTAACCCCGCGGCGAAAGCAAGTCTATTGAAGCGGTTTTTGGCCAACCCCTACACGTATGGAACGGCCGCAGCTATACCCATGACAATGGCGGAGTATCAGGGGTATAACCCTTTTATGGCGAGTCTGAAGGACAGGAACCCAACAGGTATCCAGCAGGTTGCTGCTACGGGCCTGAACGCCGCGAGTTTGGGTTACTTGATTAAGGCCATGAGACCCGGTGGACCCAAGCTTCCTCTAGGACTGGGTATTCCACTGGCAGCGACGGCCTTGTCCACACCAATAATGCATTTGATAGATCCGGGCATTCAGGCGTTGGAGAATAACAATAGTCGCTTTGACGCCAGTCAGAGCTCCGAGCGTAACAAACTGCTTTTAGGGGCTGGGTTGGGTGTTGGAGCTTTGGGACTTGGAGCTTTGGGCGTACGTCAGGCATATAAGGCGCGTCGTCAGATGGAGAAACCTAAGGAAGTCCGAGACCCCGGATTGGTCCGAATCACGCTTCCAACGAAAAATCCGAACGATACCGAGACACAGATTGAACTACCTTTGAACACCACACATATAACCCAGACTGCCATGAAACAGATGCAACGAGACCTCCGACGCCGCCTCCGAGATGGAGGAGCTGAGCGTACGTACACCAGACTCCCAAGCGGAGAACTAAAAGCGGCTTCAGCTAACGACCCGAGGCTGGCTCAGATGGAGCGGGCTATTAACCGCTGGATAAAGAGCTCGGCTATTCCAGATATCACACCGAAGACTCAGGCTATCACACCGACACCAAATGCGATTAAACCGCCTGCAGTTGCACCTAAGATAGACATTCCCCCGGCTCCCGCATATAATATACCAGCGAGCAAACCCTACGTACCGGAGTCCGCTGCTGATAGATCTGTAGATTATAATAAACTTAGAGTGGGCGCATCTCCTGCGCAACAGCGTAACATAAACACTAACGAGTGGACCGAGAACTATTTAGCTAACAACGCTGCTAATACTCAAGCCGTACAGAATTCTGTAGCGGGAGGCAACGGGGGGTACCAAGCAGGTACCTTAAATGCGCAGTATCACCAACAGGCTAACAGGAACTCCGTACCTGAAACTATAAACGCCCCAGTGCAGCATAACGGTCCAGCTAACCCCCCGGGCGGCGCAATCCGGAACCGGGATCAGGCGTACCGAGATACCTCCGGGGGTATACCAGTCGCTTTTCAGGGTATGGATGCACAGCGCCTTACCAGTATAGGACGCCCTGATCTCGCGGCCATTAAAACACAGCAAGACAGTGCGGGATTCGCCCAACCGTATGTACCACCTTTAAACGCCAGCCCGCAGGCTCCGACGCAACAAAGTTGGCTGGATTTCCAAGCGCAACAGGAAGCACAGAACCCACCTCCCGCGCCAGTAGCACCCCCTGTAGAGCAACCTGCCACTCCTCCAATGCCTACAAAGGGTTGGACTAACAACTATACCCCACCTCCTGCACCAGTGACACCGCCTACACGAGCGCTAGGACCCGTAACACAGCCCATGAATCCCGTATGGACCCCTGGGCAGGTAGGTAGTCAGCACTTAGAAGGCGTAGATGACTACAGCCAAGCTCCTACAGTAGCCCAAGATAACCCAACTCCGGACACGACATCAGGACAACAGGGGTCTAACTGGGGCGTACTACAGCCTGGAGTAAACGCTTTGCGACCTGCGATGAACGCTGTTGGAGGCGCGGTTAGTAACGCCGCGAGCGCCTACCAACCTTGGTACGAGGCTAAAAGGGATGCAGAGCTGGCGAACAGAGACATCAACGTGGCCACGGGCGCGCGGCGTAAGATGCGACAGAGAGTGCCAGAAGAGCGGTTACGGTACGCTATGGGTCTGATGCCGGAGGAAGTCCAACAGCAGAGCGCAGAGTACAACAAACTACCCTGGCTCCGCCGCATGAACTACAATTATCGTAATCCTCAGAAAGCTAGGGAGCAACAAGCGCTGGGTAAACTCTACCGATGAACAACCTCCAACTCCTATCTCAACTCCGCAGTATAAAGCGCGCAGGACAGTTCCCTTACGGGCCGCTGTCCCTGACGCAGAACGCCCCGCAACCACAGATGGCGCCCCCTCCTCCTCCACCGGAAGAACCGGAGGAGGATCCACGCCTGGGCGAGATGCAGGGACAGATAGAACAGAGTCAACAGGAACTTCAAAAGCTACAAGAGCAGACGCGTCAACAAGACTCCGAACTTAAGTCCGAAAAACTTAGGACACAACAGGCTCAGGCCGAGTCACAGTTGATGAAACGTGATGCGGACCTGACCAAACGTGAGGCGGATCTCGTACGACAACAGGCGGAGGCCCAGACTCAAGCTGACGGTAAGACCGTACCTCATTTTAGCCCGACGGCCATGACTCAACTTAAGAATATCCAGAAGAAGCTGCAGTTCCTTACTAAGGGCGCGGAGGCTGACAGATCCTTTGAACTACCTGCATCTTATGGCCCGAAGTCCCAGGAGTTTAAGGATATAGTGGCGGCCCGCAGTCAGACCGACAACGGGTTTGTTCCTACCAGCTTCAAAGGTCCCAACGCTAGGGAAGCCTTTAATGTTAGTCAGGATGTCAATCAGACTATGAACACTGGGCCCGGCAATACCCCGGAGGGGTATGATAGACGGTGGTTAACTACAGGACAGGCGGAGGGCCTTGCAGACGGTAACTGGCTAGAGCGACAATCACAACGTGCTGTGAATCTAGCACGACCTTTTGCTGTAGGGGCGCAGGGAGCCAGAGAAAACTGGCGTGCTGGCAATTACGGTAAAGCTGTTGGTCATGTCGCACAAGGAGCTCTAAGTACAGCCTGGAATCTGTCTCCCTGGGGCGCGGTAGGTAACATGGTCCTTAACGGCGATGGGGATAGTATGATTAATCTAGGGATGCCGGAAACTGATAAGTATATGGAAGACTGGACAACCAACAGGCTCAACACCATGGAGTCCGCGTCAAGCGGACGGGACCTACTCCAAGGCCTATCCAACGATTACAAGGTGAACAACGACTTGCTGGGCGCGCCCGAGGGTGTGAGCGCTCAGGCCCTTAACCGCTACGAGCAGTACGCGGGTCTCACAAAGAATCCCAACGCAGGCCCGACCTTCATGCAAGGTACTCTAGATGCATACCGCGGTAACCAATATGGGGACCCCAACACATGGTTCGGACAAATCCTGAATAGCGGGCTACCCTATCTATCTAAACTTATGACAGGCGGCCCACGCCCAACCCTACAACCCCCTAACCCAGGGTTGTACGCATGACCTACGCAGTAAAAGACGGGCGAATTCAAGAGGTTGATGATCAGGAGATTGACATTGAGCTTCCGTCTGCCAATTCATTTTTAAGTATCCACGGTAACACCATTCCCATGCAGTCAGGGGTGCAGGCCCCCCGTGTGTTCTACGGGTCTAGGTTCTTGAATCAGGCACTACCGTTGGTCAACCCTGAGGCACCGCTGGTCCAGACCAAGATAGACGGACAGGACCGGAGCTTCGATCAGGAGCTAGGGAAGTCTATGGGCGCGGTATTCAGCGACAGACTTGGGCGGGTGCTGAACGTGGACAATGACCACGTCGAGTTAGAGGACCCGGAGACCGGGGAAACCTGGACTAAACAGCTTTATAACAACTTTCTTTTTAATCGTAAGACTAGTTTGCACAGCACCCCCAGTGTTAAGCAGGGAGATATGGTGGAGCCTGGCCAACTTCTGGCGCGCTCCAACTACACAGACGACAAAGGGACGTTGGCTATGAGTGTCAACGCCCGCATAGGTCTAGTCCCCTACAAGGGTTACTCCATGGATGACGCGGTGGTCATCAGCCAGAGCCTAGCCAATCGCCTTACTAGTAGGCAGACCTACGTAGAGGACCAAGAGTTTGATGGGGATGTTAAGGGTGGTAAGAATCATTTCCACTCGTTGTTCCCCACGGCTTTCAAGCAAACTCAATTGAAGAAGTTGGATGCAGAGGGGGTGGCGCGGGCCGGTCAGATTCTGGAGAAGGGTGACCCTTATGTGTTGGCGACCAAACCCAGGATGTTCACCTCACAAGCGGGGAGCTTGGGTAAGCTCAGCCGGGCTATGCAACAGACCCGGCAGGACGCGAGTTTGGTGTGGGATCACAATGAGCCTGGGACTGTGCAGGATGTCGTCCGGACTAAGAAAGGTGTGAAGGTAGTGATAGATACAGAGACACCTGTGATGGTGGGGGACAAGCTGACAGAGCGTCACGGAAATAAGGGCGTCGTATCCAAGATACTCTCTGATGAGGAGATGCCACGCACTGTGGATGGTCTACCATTGGAGATGTTACTTAATCCTTTGGGAATTCCGAGCCGGGTGAATTCTGCGATGGTTTATGATATTTTACTGGGGAAGGTCGCCAAGAAAAGGGGCGAGGGTTACAATCTTCCGGCGTTTAATAAACCAGGGGAGAAATGGTATGACTTTGTAGAACAACAACTGGCGGAGCATGGGATCGACGCGGAAGAACGGGTGTTTGATCCGATGGAGCAACGTGAATTGGAGAATCCAATTACAGTGGGTTACGCTCCTGTTATGAAGTTGCATCACATGGCCTCGTCGAAGCTCAGTGGTAGAAGTCAAGGCAGCTATTCGATGGACGAACAACCATTAAAAGGCGGATCCGACGCAGCCCAAGCCAAGCGTTTATCTGGATTGGAACGTAATGCCCTAATCTCCAGCGGGGCCTACGCCACCCTACGAGAGAGTTCGACAATTCGAGGTCAGCGCAACGACGACTTCTGGAAGGCCGTTAGGTCAGGCCACACCCCGCGCGAACCAGGCTCACCCTTCGTCTGGGATAAGTTTCAGGCGCTTCTCCAAGGTAGTGGGATGCTCGCCAGAGATCTAGGTGGGGGCAAGCTGCGCCTCGGACCCTTTACCGATAAGAGCTTGGCGGAGCTCAAACCCCGAACGTTGGACAACGCCGACTCCGTTAACCCCGACACATTGGAGCCCGTAGCAGGCGGTCTGTTCGACCCTGTTCTGGTTGGTGGCGGACGTTGGGGTGCGATCGATCTGGATACCCCGGTACCCAACCCAGCGTTTGAGAAGCAGATAGCGCAATTGCTGGGCGTCCGGGAGAAGGATGTGCGTCGGGTGGTGGCAGGTGAGCTGGATCTGGAAGAAGCGCAAAAGTGATTGACGATACGCAGAGCCAGGGGGTATGATACAATGATTAACAACAAGGACGAACAATGAATAACTCAGAAAAATTAGAGGTAGCGCAACTCCTCAAACAAGCCAATAAACTCCAGTCTTTGAAACAGTTATTGCTGGGCAACGCCGCAGGAGCATATCTAGTTAAGACCCAGATGGGTAACCCCAGCTGGAGGGAAGCTTACCAGACAGCGAAGCGTATTAACATGGTTCCAAATATTATGGCCAAGGCAGACTTAAAAAGCATGGTACCGAGCAAGGTTCGCAGGGGTTGGGGGCGTTATCTGGACCTAATGCAGGGTACGGATGATATGATGTCAGGACGTTACTTCAATCGCAGAACGAGAGAACAGAAGGACCATTTGGGTTACATGAAAGATGAGATTATGGGGTATCTTAAGGGTGATAAAATGGGTATATACGACTCAGGTCAAGGCCCCGTCTTGGGTCGGAAAGCTGTATCTATGAACCCGAATAGTCCTAACTTTGGTCTAGTAGACTTAGAGGTGAGCGTACCTACTGGTATTAGCAAACTTAAGAAAATGCTAGGCGGTGCGGAGCGTAAGATTATCACAGAGCGGGAATCTTTACGCGGGGATTTAGACAGGCATATCGGAAAGCTGGAGGATTTTATCGCTTCGGGTCCAGAGAATGTAAGTCAATGGCGGAAGACTATGGCAACGCGTGCCGGAACAGGGGCCGCGGGAGGGTTCGGATTGTCGCAGCTATTACAGGGTAACGACGACGAGGTCTAAAGTGCAATAACACCTCCAACTACGTTATATATATTTGAGTCCCCTCCACTTCGGTTGGGGTATTTTAACGTTAAAATTGGAGATATGATCATGATCAAATTACACACACTCAACGCCGGAATCTTTATTGGAACTAAGTTGGAAAACACAGGTTCGAAACTGTCTACCCACTGTACTGCTAAAATAGAACAACTCGGACCAGAGAAGGACCTTGCGGATTACCGCAAACAACTGAAGGTCCTCCGCAAGGACCATAAGGCCTTGACTCAGGTCGCGGGACTTGGGGATTTCCAGGAAGCAGCGGTGGAAGCCGTGCTGATGGAGACCAACAAGTTGGAGGCCAAAGTACTGTCTTTGGATGGTATCAAGGGGCAAGCTAAGACCCTGGACAAGGTTCAGGCATTCCAACGCGTACTTACTGGAGCTCCGGCTCCTGAAGAGGTTGACGCAGTGCTTAGGCCTGCGTAACTTCTAAATGAAAAGAGCCTTCGGGCTCTTTTTTAGCTACTATGGACTGGACAAACCCAGGCAAACCCTCATAATGCTAGCATGACAACACACATCGGACAACGACTTTACCTTGACTACCTAACTAAATGTGCAGGTGATGACCTGATGGAGTTCCCCAGAAATAGGGTATCGACTCCCAGCTTCTTGTGGGATGCACTGAAGAGCCCGTTGGGAAACGCTCGACAACTCTCTGAAGCTACGGGGCGTGATTCAGCGGGGTACCTCAGCGCAGGTCTCGGTATGCTAGGACGAGCAGGCGGTCTCGCGGCTTCCGCCCTGCCTGGTAGAGGCGTGACTCGCACAGGCATGCAGAGCGCCGGACGCCTTCTACGACACCTAGCAGCGGTTTACGCAGGAGGCGCTGCGGGACACGGACTAGCCGCTAATAGGTCCAACGCAGCGCAAGACCGTGAGTTCATGAGCTACGTCGACGACTACCTACCTGATATCATGCGAACCAAGGCCATAGGCAGACAACTTGATAAGAGCTCCCCAAGGGGGTTAGCCAAGGCACTAGACCAGAGTTCGTTCTTACCAGGTAACTTACGCGAGGCCCTACGCACCCGTAACCCGGTGAAAGCCGCAACAGCACCTCCCCCAACCCAGCAGATACAGGTCAAGCCCATCCAGCCAACTTTAGCCAAACCCGTAAAACCACTGGGGCAGGCGGGTAAGGTCTCTGCGGGTCCGGGTGGAGAAGTCACCACACCAACTAAAAAGCTATAGGGTCGTGCGTATTTCAAAAGACGACTTAAGGGTCCTGCGAGAAGGACTAAAGCAGGCGGCGGCGCAAGAACCCCCCGCAGAGGCCTCTCGTTCATGGATAGATCGTTTGTTAAGACGACCTACCCCTAACTCTAAGGCGTTGATACAATGGGCGGTGGATCACCCAGATCAGGGATTAGATTACCCGAGTATACTTAAGCTCAAAAGGATGATAGACACACACGTAGACCATCCGATGATAGGACCTAAAAGGATAGACAGCATACCAAGGTCTATGATAAGCAAGCAACAACTGAGTAAGGATGAGATGTTATCGGCGGGGTTTGTACCAAGCTTAGTGTCGGTCCCTGAGCGAGGTCAAAAAACATGGACGAGTTACAGACACCCCAGCTCCGGTACGCACATCCACGATCACGACGAAGACTGGGTGATACATAACGACGACTGGCCTAGTATGGCGATGCAGAGTATCAAGGCACGGCACACGGGTAATAAAGTGAACTACGCGGAGGGAGCAAAACATACTGTGTTTGAAGGTATACCAGGGTACTACAACTTTGGTTTGAGCTCTATACTAGGGTCACCCACCATACCACAGCTGATAAAAGACCCTGAATTAGCGAATAGAGCCACAGCAGGTCGAGCGGCTTTGGGACTACTCACAGCTACAGCAATACCGGCAGGGTTGGCATCGCTGCTTCCCGGCGACCGCAGCGGAAGGGCCTTGCGAACTGGGGGGACGGTAGCAGGAGGTCTCGGTGGGTTGATGGCGGCCCAAAAATTACGAGGTACACTCCCAGTACGATTTAGCAGCGATCCACGTGTTCGGTTCTTCGGGGACACAGCGGGATTGGTCGGCGGGGCGTTAGGAGGGCGAGCACTAGCCCGTAGGCTAGACGGTAGGGTTGAAGCCGAAAACACAGATTTAGATGAACCAGAACAGTAAGGAAAAATATGCTTGAGAAACCCGAGATACACACCTGGACGTTCAACAGAGGCGTAACAGACTGGTACGGGCGGATGGCACAGGTCTACCGCCTTAGACGTGTGCGCAAACAAGTCTTCCGACAACCGGAAGCAAATATAAGGAATGATTATGAATGATGTTTTTTACGTCGGGATAGCAGGTCGCGCAGGATCAGGTAAGGACCCAGCCGCGCAGGTAGTGGCGGGGCACATGACCAAACCCTCCACAATCAAAGCCCTAGCCGAGGGGTTGAAGAACATGCTGGCCGCTCACTATGGTGTGGCGCAGGACAACCCACTACTCTACACAGCAGAGGGTAAGGCCAGCCCCAGTCCAAACCCACTGACAAAGGGTAACACCGTACGTGATGACCTCATACAATTGGGGGACGCGACGAGAGCGATCAACCTAAACATATGGGTGAACGACATGAAGCGGCGTGCGATGCAGACTGGCGCGCAGATCGTTGTAGTACCGGACGTCCGTTACAAGAACGAGAAGGAACAGTTGGATATGCTGATATGGGTCGGACCTGATAAACCCGGCAAGCACCCTACTGAAGCGGAACTGACTTCGGAAGACGCGACTCTTAATTGCGCGTTCCTGCAACTGACGGTGGGAGAGCGCCTGGATGCACTGCGGGAGATATTACAAACTACACGTAAGCTAGTAGAGGATGGGTCTACTAGATCTCAGATAGAGGCGTATCGGTTATTCGGGGCGGGAGTTTGAAGGCCTTTCAAGTGGTTCTCACCTGTGATAAGTGGGTGGACGACAAAGCGATGGACCATGTACAGCACGTGATCTTTCCTGTCCTAAAGGCCTCGGGCCTAGTTCCTCATATTGAAGAGCTTGACCAACCCACCCCCGAGGTGTTAGAGTCGGTACATGCACCGACCTGTTCAAACGGCTGTCCTACGACACAAACGCTGGAGAGTCCAGGACTCAGCTGAGATCCCGGACGGGCACCGGACCGAGGGCGAACGACTTTTGGGCATCTGCATATACAGCGACAAGACAATCCATGTCCCTAAAGAGGGGGAGACCCTGGTGGATCTTGATGTGATTCTACATGAAGGCCTGCACGCCTGTACGGAGCTAGATGAGCAGGCGGTGGATGAGACAGCGTCGTCCCTTGCCCTACTGCTTTGGAGGCTAGGTTGGCGAAAGGGAATTTAACCCCTGTCTACGTTATATATACTTGAAGGCCCACGCTTCGTGAGTCTCATATTTTTAACCATAACAAAGGAATAAAATGAATGTATTCATCATGGGAATGTGGGTGGGGTTTTTTATAGCTATGGCGATAACAGTTCTAGCATGGGTGGCGGGCATATGACCGAGGACGATCTGGCCCAAGCTCAGAAGAGAGAAGATCTACAGGCCGACATCGAGCATTACGGACCTACTGTGATAGGCGCTTTGATTGTGGCGGGGGCTCTCGTCTACGTAGCTTATAAGGCCCTCCGTGGATAAGCGTCAATGGCGAGAGGATTGCACGGCCTTCTTGCTGGAACAACTCCTAGAAGCTGTTCTAGAAGGTCAACCTCAGAGTGTTGTAGTCGGACGAGATGACCCCCACGCGGCGGATCTACGCCTTCAATTCAAGCAGATGTTAATGGATATCTACATGAGGTTCGAACAACCTCGTTATAATGAACTGCAGATTGACGGATCCTTGGTAACGTTTATCGGAGCCGGACAGATTCGTGAGTGGCAAAAAACACACAGGATAGGCGTGGGTGAATTCTGGGACAACAGTTGCGCTCATTGGCAGGGTCCCTTCTGGGAACCCTCTGCTTGCACCGTCACAAACTTAATTAAGGAACCTATGCGCGATTGGCGCATTTGAATAATATGAAAGTAGATGAAAGCATGATTCAGACGGTAGTGGCGGTTGCCGACCAGTACTACACAGATGATAGATCCAACGAGTTGTACGATCTGCTAGGGGAGAAAGTTGGCGGGTTCCCCTCTATCTGGTTCGAAGTTGGCGTGTTTGCGCTGGCCATGGACCAACAATTAGCAGGCGAGTGGAGCATAGGAGCCCGGGAGTTCATAGATGACGTAATGGAGCTGACCCGCGATTGGATAACCCTCTGTCTGATGAACGGGACCTTCGTTACCTTCGACCACCTATGGGATACACGCCTGGAACGTTTTAAGGTAGTGGTAGAGAGTACCACGACCTTGACGCATACAGTCTGGCCCTTAGCACCCAGAGGGGACGTGTCACAGGCACGGGCCTTGGCGTTGAAGGAGGTGCGGGACACCTGCGGAGCTCTAGCTAATCTCAGGGTTGTAGAAGTCAAGAGGGCCGCAGGTCGACCATGAAAACCTATAAAACGATGGATAGCCTTCTAAGGCGTTTGGCCTACAAAGGTCGGTCGAAGAAGTGGGAAAGGCGCAGAACGAAGAAAGCAACAAGATTACCCAAGGATAAACATGCAGTACGTAGTTGAGATAGATAAATTGGACGACTCATTAGAGGCCTCGTATGTAGCTCGTAAACGGGGGGAGGTGGGGGGCACCTACCGCTCTGAACACCCGATGGTGTTCCGTAATCAGAGCGTGGCATCCAAGGTTCGCCGTAAGTGGAATAGGCAGACAGGCACCATAGCCACGGAGCGACCTTATGACGCCCTGATACATCCGAACGTGGTGTTTGAGAAGGTGGTGGAGTTGGACCCCTATAGATTTGTTAAAACTGAAAAACAAATGGAGAAAATTAAATGACAATATTATGCTTTTGCCCCTCGTGTGACCGCATCTACGCAGATGAAGACTTTTGCATAGATTGCACATATGAAGGTCATCCAGATGACGACGTTGAGCTTGAGGTTATAGGTGACTTTTCTTCCGAGCAACTAATCAACGCAAAAGCTGGCGGGATTGCCGACACAAAGGAGAACGTATGAAAAATGAGAACGATAAAAGCAATTCCGCTGATTTTATGGTTGAAGTAAACGCAGATGACTTAATATCTGTTTTGCGCGGGATCACTCAAGGGAACTATATGGAGTTTTTAGTTGCCCAAAACTACTACATCACAACAGGCCAGCACTCTTCGGTGCAGTCACTCATGGAGGCGTGGGTTAAGCACAACGCCGAAGTCCACCGGATCGACGAAGGAGAAGAGGCATGAAAAATGGAAACACTGCCTCAGATTGGATGGATGCGACAAAATCCGCGCCGCCAAGAAACAATGAATTTGAGGTTCTTCACTTCGGAGACCTTGCCGAGAAACATTGGCTAATCCAAAAGGGGAAATGGGATGAGTTTGGATTTTGCGGGGTGGAAAATGAGGAAGGTGAGCACTGCAAAGTTTCTACAATTACCCACTGGCGCATTTCTAACGAAGAGTTAGCGGGACGTGATTCTGAGCGTTCCGCTGATTGTATTATTGAAATACCCCCAAACCAAGATCGGTCATACGTTGATTTATTAGATGCTATAAAACGCAATCCTTTTATGTTTTCGCCCAACTCCGACTTGTGCGGATCGACGAAGGAGATTCGCACGGAGGACTCGTTGTGATTACAATCGAGGAATACAAAATGAAAAACTGGTATGAAGTCCATGAAGATCGTCGGAATTATCACGGCAACGGAAACGCAAATGGTTGTACCAATCGTTTCCACACAGGGCAGTACGAAACTGCCGAAGAGGCGTTTGAATACGTCGAGAAAAGTAGAGGTTATGGATTTCACCGTCTTGTGGTGGTAAAATGTTCGGCTGAAATAATTAACGCAGAGATAGCGGGACGCGATTCTGAGCGTTCCGCTGATTGTCTGGTTGAAACGGATTACAGTAATGCCGTTGAACGTGCAACGAGGGCTGAAAACATATTGAGCCGTTTACTGTCAGGATTTTGGGTCCACATGATGAACGAAATTGCACCCGAGGAGGCAATGGGTGATCAGGTAACGGCATACTGGGAAAAATATAACGCCGAAACTGACCGGATCGACGAAGTAGATTCGGGCGAGGGTCTTGTTGAGACTAAAAAGGATAAGTCATGAGTCACCCTGAACCAAATAATATCCATGACAGCTTACTAAACTGTGTGGCTTTTTGCTCCCGCGATTGGTCGCAGAACAAGCGGGACGCATGGATTTATGGAATAGTTTGCGGGTGGGAAGACGCCATAGAAGACGTGGCCCAAGATCATAACTGGACTCCTGAAGCTGTTAAACGCTTAGAGATGCTTCACGAGCAGTTCGAAGGCCTCAACACCGAATTGGCTGGATCGACGAAGGAGAAGAGGCATGAGTCTGGTTGAAAATGATGGAGGTAAATTATGAAATCTATTTATGACAAAAAAGGGAGACCTATCCACGTTGGTGATGTAATTAAAATCTACCATTTTACTGCGGCTTTAAGGCGTGAAAAAAACTACATGTACAAACATGTTAAATCTATAACCGAATATGATTTTGGCACTATGTACGTCCTAGACCATTTGGAAGAAGATCCAAAAACATTTGCGGTGAGAGCAGAGGGTGAAATTGTCCCACATTGGGAAGTCATTCAGGGATTTAACGGAGGCCACTTTAGCGAGAGACGAAAGCTCAACGCCGAAGTCTGCGGATCGAGCCATAGCGAAGACTCGCCCAATTGTCTGGTTGACCATAAGGACGGTGAATGATGCAATATAAAATCATTACAGCATTCGGCGTTAACCGCCTTGAGACTTTAGTGCGGAGGTGTTTGGATAAAGGCTGGATACCTAAAGGCGGACCTTTTGTCCTCGGTGTGGAGATACTCCCAGAAGCCATTTAAGTACCTAACAGTGTTTGGAAGTGTTAAAATTAAACACAAAATAAAATACAAACAGGGGTTGACAGTATCGCAATAAGTATGTAAGGTATAACCATGAATCAAGTAAAAAGAATGATGAGCTACCCCCGACGCATGTTCGAGCGCCTAACCCGGTTTTCGAACCACACAGGTCTGGCGCTGACAGAGATAGTCCGCCGGGCTGTTGATGAGTACCTGGATCGTAACGAAGTAAAATGAAAGTCACACGCATCATAAACGCCGAACCTAATCAGGCCTTGCTACCTATATGCAAGGCCACAGCGTTTATGCGTGCTGACATCTGGCGGCGTTACGGCGCACTAGGCACAGCCGGTAAAAGGTTGAACACCGTAAAACCCGAGCTGCCTGCGTTGTACAAGTACCTAGATCTGGACGGTACGATTCGGGCAGAGACTGCCAAAGACGTACTCAACGATATATACTCATACAAAGAGGCGGCCAAGGAGAGGGTGCGAAAGTCTGTTAGGAAGAGGGCCGAGACCGACGAGGAGTTGAAACGGTTGTACACCCTGCTTAAGAAAGATGAGTGGTTGGACGACAACTTCCTACACCGGCAGATGCGTAAGCACTTCAAGCACGGCGTAGCCCATTGCGCGAATCAATTTGTGGTTCGTAGTGATAGGGTGCTGACCGAGGTAGTGGAAGGGCGCCTAGTTGTAATCCTAAAGATTGCACCAAAATACGGGAACTCTATAAGGCTGACTACCACAACAAGTGGTAAGAACGTAGACCTCAAGGGCTCGAACCTGCGAGTAATTGTGAAAGATACGGGGGTGGAGATCCACTACTGCGCAGACAAACAACCCGGACGAGCGCCAGGAGTGGGTAAGATTGGGGTGGATAAGGGTTACACTGAGGCGTTTGCCGATAGCCGGGGAGGTCTACACGGACAGGGTTTCGGGCAGACCATGACCAAGTTCAGCGACCGGGTTAAGGAGACGGGTAAGTCCCGTAACAAACTCCGCGCGTTGGAGGAGAAGCACCGGGAAGCCGGTAGGGTGGCTAAAGCAGACCGGATTAATAAAAACAACTTAGGAAATAAGAAGATTGAGAGACGAAAAGAACGGACACAAAAGAGACTGCGGACAATCGCTTTCAAAGCGGCTCACGCAGTTGTTGACCATGCCTCCCATGTGGGAGCAGAAGATTTGAGTTCTCCGATATGCTCCAAGCATAAATGGAGGAATTACAATCGGAGAATGAGTTCCTGGGCCAAAGGCGTTTTAGCCGAGGCATTGGAAAACGTCACGCAACAGCGTGGCTCGAAGTTACAGCTTGTTGCTTCGGCCTACACATCGCAAATTGATTCACAGACGGGCTTGCTGGAAGGCCAGCGCGTCGGGGATCGGTTTTACCACGTAAGTGGGGATGTCAGTCAGGCCGACACCAACGCTGCACGAGTGATTGAGCGACGGATGGATGACCCGGAGATAGGGCGTTACACGCCCTTCAAAGACATCCGTCTGATACTACTCAATCGCTCTCCGGCGCAACTGAGCGTCAATAGGGTCGAGTTGGGATCTTTGGATCGTCAACCGACTGCGGATAAACTCAATGCGCACTTATACGCATACTAAATGAGGCAGGATTCAGCATGACCATATTCTTCGCGTCCGACACCCACTTCGGACATAAAAACATTGTGGAGCTTGGGGAGGGTAAACGCCCGGGGATCTGCTCGGAAGAGCATGACGAGATTCTAGTAAACAACTGGAATCGACAGGTGCCCAAGAAGCGTTCAGTCACGTATCTCCTCGGAGATGTCTCTATGTCCGCTGAGGGCTGGCACCACCTAACCAGGCTCAATGGAGATATCCGGATAATACTGGGCAATCATGACGACCGTTGGCTAGACCACCAGGGCATCCGGGACTTGGATAAGTGGTTGCCAGCTAACATCCAGCTCGAGCCTGTCAGCCTCCTACGCTACAAGCGTATGTGGTTAAGCCATTGCCCGATCCACCCGGACGAGATGCGTAAGTGCCTATGTAACATGCACGGACACATCCATAATCACGTTATTGACGACCCTCGGTACATGAATGTCTGTATGGAGCAACTGCCCGGCTTCTGTCCTATATCATTGGATGATGTACGGGCGGAGTTCCGCCGACGCGGGATTGAGTTGATGAGCGAGAAGTGGCAGGCTCTCCAAGGAAGTTTAAGTGCCAAGTAAATATTAAGGTCGCAACTTAACAATAGGAATTAGATGAAAGATAACGAAAGAATGGAATGGATAGAACGTGCTAGGGAGATCCACGAGAAGGAGGGGCGGGTCGAGATCGATGATAATGCGGAGGTCTCCAAAGGAGATGACCCGGGAGTGTACGTCCAAGCTTGGGTTTGGGTGGCTGCTCCTGAGGAGGCAGATCAATGATGGGCCAATACTTTGCTGAGGAGTTCCTGGAGTACGCTGGACGACTCCTAACTACGATGGCCTACGCCAGTGCCATGGAGGAGGAGGATGCGCCTGAAGGGCCTGTGGCACGGATGGGAGCGGATTGGATGGACACGATGCCAGACTGTATCCCCATCTGGCCTGCGTCCGTTGAGGTGGCGTTGGTCGTCGCCAATCTGGATATGCGAGGTAATTACCCGAATATCCCAGACTTTATCGTACGCACCCTGCAACATAATGAGGCCCTCCCCGAGGATTTCGATCCAGCAGAACCCTGCTACGAGCTAATAGAAAATATGGAGAGCCCAGACGGACGGCACACAAGCATAGTCGGGTACCTCGCCAGCAACTTCGCCCATCACATGGTGGGATCAGGAGTTGGTCTTTTTGACGAGGGTTGGGAGTGGCCACCCGAGTGGGACGCTGTTATCTCACACAGCTGCGAGGCTTATATGGATAGTCTTGTACCGGACTGGCGAGAACGATTAAAGGGGTGGGGACCACCGGATGAATAAAGAACAGGCTCTTAAGATATTCGCGGAACTAGGGATACCCCCATCCGAAGCGCTATACGCTTTGGAGGACTTTCGCCGGGCTCGCACGAATTTCGCCGAAGAGGAATACACAACGAAGGAGCACACTCGGCGCCTCGAAGCGGCTTACACCCTGCTGAGGACCAAATGACGGACGCACAGAAAGCCAGGATCTGTACCAACGCGATACTGGAGGATAAGTATAGGCGTAGCTTGTGCTGTCCGCGGTGCATACCGGCGTTCTGGACTGAGTGTGACGTACTGCAGGTGACCAAGGCTGGTTACTGGGTGGAGTATGAGATAAAGGTGTCGCGCGCTGACTTCAAGGCAGATGCTCGCAAGCAGGTGACAGCCGGTAGGTACAGCTCCCGGCACCGGACCGCACCCCTTAAACACGATCTCCTCCGTACAGGATCTACGAGAGGACCAAACCGGTTCTACTACGTGACACCCCTGGGCCTCATTACCCCGGAAGAGCTTCCGGAATTTGCGGGATTAATTGAGGTCAACATTGATTGGGATAAACGCAGGAGATGGCCGCATCCCCGGGAGGTGGTGAAAGCCCCTCGCCTACATACAGAGAAGTTGGATAAGAAAGAGGTGGATCGGATGATGGTTGGTTTCTACCACCGTTACATGCAACAACAATTAAAGAAGGATTGATATGAGTATGATCGACGAATTAGAAAAACAACTGCGAGAGCTCCGAAAGAAAGGAGAGGAGCAGGAGAGGCTGGATCTGGAAGAGGCAGTCAAGCCCTACATGAAACGCAGTTTCGTAGTATCCGGACCTTCTAGGAATCTGGATACTGTTCGGGTGGACCACGGGCTTATCAAGCTCAAATCATTTAAGCAGGATAAATGGAAGAACCTGGCCGTAGATGTCAGTATCAAGTATGTCGACTTCGCCGTTTCCCGATCCGGCCACAACCCGTTCGTTAGAAATGGGTTGTACACCCGGACTGACACTTGCAGCTTCTGTTTGAGTGATTGGAAGTCTTTCATCAGCGAGCTTGGCGACGAGGTAAGTAGCAGTGTGTTCGACCGGGTATTCCGGACAGTGGATGACCTCGGGTTGCTGGCTTCCCAAGAACTATGGGAGAAACACGGGTTGGAGACACTGGAGCAGAACGCAGGTCTCGTCGCATCAGAAAGTCGCAACTCCCTTGTTTGTAAGAAAAAGATGGCGTTGGACATACCGCATATCCAACTGGTAGGGGGCGACTCCTCTTACCTAGGCGGGGATTCTAACATCTTTATCCACGGAGATCTATACCTCATTAGCCGCGGCAGTCTGGAGCTGGCAGAGGAGCACCTAATCAGAAAGAGCGGGTTTGGGCTGAACCTAGCTACTACGAATCTCCTGGATGGAGAATACGGATACCTTGAACGCAGATCCTCAGACGTTAAGAGTTTGCGTGCGAGATTACAGGAAGCCGGTAAACAATTAAATAAGGATTAAGATGAAAGAATTACAGATTAAATGTCCGATTTGTGAGCAGTCGGGCGGGATCGAAGAGGTTTTGGTCAACGCGGTGGTGGTGACGCGCATGACGTTGCGGGAGGATAGCGACGGAGAGTTGGAACCCGTGTACGAGCACCACAACGTGCTCTCAAGCGATGTAGAGCGCTACCAGTGCTTTTTCTGCGGTGGATTTCTGGCCGCTGATATGGAGAATCTCAAGGAGTTGGCGAGGGAGAATACCGAACTCACAACAAAGGAAAAGATGAATTTTAAACTAAACAAGAGCGGGGGTTGGATCATTCCCGCTGATACGCGCATCGAACGTGACTGCGTTATACCCGCCCACAGTCAGCTTGGGGATGAGTGTGAGCTCGGGGATGAGTGTAAGCTGGGAGCGTGGTGTAAGCTGGGAGAGAGGTGTAAGCTGGGAGCGTGGTGTAAGCTTGGAGATGAGTGTGAGCTGGGAGTGGGGTGTAAGCTGGGAGAGAGGTGTAAGCTGGGAGAGGGGTGTAAGCTGGGAGAGAGGTGTAAGCTGGGAGCGTGGTGTAAGCTTGGAGATGAGTGTAAGCTTGGATATGAGGGTGAGCTGGGAGCGGGGTGTAAGCTGGGAGCGTGGTGTAAGCTGGGAGCGTGGTGTAAGCTGGGAGCGTGGTGTAAGCTTGGAGATGAGTGTGAGCTGGGAGAGTGGTGTGAGCTGGGATCGGGGTGTGAGCTGGGAGCGGGGTGTGAGCTTGGAGAGAAGTGTGAGCTTGGAGCGTGGTGTAAGCTTGGAGCGGGGTGTGTACGGCCGTTTAAGGGACCTATGCTCAAGTTAGTAGCTACGGAGCTTGACGAGGACCTGGAAGTTCCTGAAGATATCAATTGGTCTATGTACGGACCCTTTATAAAGATGCATCTTGTTGAGGCGGGGCTAACCGAAGAGCAGGCAGACAGCGGTATAGCTCGTAGGTCGTTCTTAGCAAGGGCAGCGTTAGCGGGGTACTTGAGTAAAACCGAACCCAAGGTTAGTCAGAGGATAAAGGAACTTAGGCGGGAAACCAAGACCGCGGCAGAACAACTGGTTGAGACCGTGAACGTCACGGGCGGCCTAACACACCCACCAGCTGGCGGACCCGCAATTCACGACTCTTGGTTGGACTTGGGCGAGGCTTATTTACAGGCATGCGCCGAGTTGGGCGTCGAACCACAATATGAGGAACAAGATGAACATCGAGGAACACCAGTTAGCGAACATGAGGAAAACCATCATAAACCACTGCGCCGAAACTAAACTAGGTATTGCGTGGGCGGTGGATCTGTATTACGAAATCACGCTTAATATGGATTACCAACGCGTGTCAGCGGCCTCGGAGGATATAAAACATACACTGAGAAGTATGCGGAAGGAACCAGACGGGATGTATAGGGCGTCGCACGCGTATATAGACAGGAGCATTAAAGGTTTATGAATAAAACACTGTATATTCTCAGAGGAATCCCCGGTAGTGGGAAGTCAAGTCTGGCACAACTGCTTGTGGATGGACCCCTGCAGATATATTCGGAAGATTCACGCCGGATATTGGCAGACATCGATAGTTTGCGGACATGGTTAGAAAACAATTATTAAAGGAGTCTATAATGGTAGCAGTAAAAGACGGGATATGTACTGGACGTAACGGTACGGTAGAGATTAAGGGCGTGCAGGTAAGTAGCTTTGCTAACACCATCCGGCTTGACTACGTAAGCCGGGCCAGAGGTACGGTGCTCAACGCCGGCTTCAGCATGGATCTGGAAGAGGCGAAGGCCGTAGCGGAGGAGATCATCAGGCGGGTGTTAGATCAGGAATTTGAGAAGAGTTTCCCAACAACCCCAAAACTGGGCGTAACCTATGATTAAAAAGGGTACGCGCCTGTACTTCCGACCGGAGTTCTGCGACGGACGCGAGAATGACTACCCCCACCACGCGGTGGACGACGAGTATGCAGGTCGTGTACTCGTCGCATCGGAGTTACCAGGTTGGAGCTTCAGACCAACAGAGGTTGTAAAGACCTTGATGCTAACAAAGGAGAAACCATGAGTTTTACACTGAAGTTACTAGAAAAAAAGGATGGTTGGATTGAACCAGACACGAGACACGAGATGGGTGGAACGGATTCAGAGCAGTTCCACGCGTTCTTACACCTTACCAGAGGCGCATACATCATCGCACCACTAGACTTAGATGAGTTGGACTTCCTGGCACGACTGCACGGATGGAACGTAACACTTGAGGCATCGTCAGATGAATAAAACACTATATATTCTCAGAGGAATCCCCGGTAGTGGGAAGTCAAGTCTGGCGCAACTGCTGGTGGATGGACCCCTGCATGTGGTGGAAGCTGATGATTACTTCACAGACCCCCAGACAGGCAAGTACCACTTCCAAGGGCGTCTAATAGGGGAGGCGCACAAGTACTGCCAGGAGAGGGTAGCCCGACTACTGTCTAACGGAGTAGAGCGGGTAGTGGTGTCGAACACCAGCCTACGACCGCAAGATGTAAGGCTCTACACCAAGATGGCGGAAGACGCGGGCTACACCCCGTTCGTTATTAGGTGTGAGAATGACTTTGGTAACATCCATGGTGTCCCAGAGGAAAAGATGGAGATGTTTCGGGAGTACGCCAGATGCGCATCTCGTTAGATTATGATGGGACGTTCACGGAAGATCCGGATCTCTGGCTTTCTTTCGTAAGGCAGGCCAAGCTATCTGGACACACAGTGTACTGCATCACAATACGGACACCTGAAGAAGGAAAGGAAGTACGACATCACCTTCTCAACGCGGTGGATGAGATCTACTTCACAAGCAGGCAGGGTAAGATGAGTTACTGTGCGGAGAACTATATTAAGGTGGATGTTTGGATTGACGACCAGCCGTATTTTATTACAGGCAACGCGCTGGATATAACAAAGGAGTAGTGTATGAAAGATGATTTTGGAGATCGTATGAAAGGTTATGAGCGCTTAAGTGAGCCCTGTTTGATGCCGTTGCTGCCAACCTTCGCGCGCATAGACGGGCGGGCGTTTCATACCTTTACACAGGGGTTGCAACGTCCCTACGACGAGCGGTTGTCACAGGCCATGGTGGAGACCACAAAACTTCTGGCAGAAGAGACGGGGGCGTGCATGGCCTACACCCAGTCGGATGAGATTACGCTGGTTTGGTACACAACCAATCCCAAAATACAGATATGGTTTGGTGGTAAATACTCTAAGATCGTATCGCAGGTAGCGGCGCTGACCACTCTCTACTTTTACCGGGAGTGTTGCCAGCACCTACCCCAATACAACCAGAGACTGCCCTCATTTGATGCGCGCGTATGGCAGGTTCCTAACTTAGTGGAGGCCTCTAATGTGTTTCTATGGCGTGAGCAGGACGCAACACGCAACAGTATCCAGATGGCTGCCCAAGCGGTTTACTCACACAAGCAACTGCACGGAAAGAACACAAGTGAACAGCAGCAGATGTTGTTTGAGTCTGGTATCAACTGGAATGACTACCCTGCTTTTTTCAAACGGGGCACCTACGTGCAGCGTCAGAAGACGTTTAGGACTTTTTCATGTAATGAACTAGAGAGGCTCCCATCGAAGCATGCGGCGCGCACCAACCCAGGGTTACAGGTAGAGCGTCAGGAGTATCACGAACTGAGTCTCCCACCGATGGGGTCAATACAGAATAAGGTTGGTGTTATCTTTGAGGGTCAGACGCCTAGTAATGAGAATTTATAGTAGTAAACCCAACTTACGTGGCAGACCGCAGCATCTGATAATGCTGGATGATCAGAGTTTTGTGACATCAACGAACCCGAGGAAAAAGATGAGTATATTAAACAGACTGAGAATGTGGTGGACCAACTTTGGTACAACCGACGAGGCGCAGCGCGAGGTTCTGATCAGCACCCAGACCAACCCTATTGAGGATCGTCTAAATGGAGGTGCTTTATGAGCATGAGCGATTGTGGTAGATGCTGGAGCGCCCCCGAGAAGCACCAAGCTAAATTAAAGGAAGAATATGAATCCCATATCCACGTCTGATGATAATATGTTTGTCCCAGACCACACGTTTCACGACTGGGGGATAGATATGTCGGGCCTGCTACGAGCCACTCTTATAGACGAGCTGTTCAATAACCAGCGAGAAACTAACCAGGGTCGGAAGCAGGTTAAGCGTGTGAGGCAAAATAAGAGGCGACGTAAAACCACTAAGCGTTCAAGAAAATTGAACAGAGGTAAATGATGAACGGCGCAGCACAGCACTTAAAGTCCGGCAGTCCGGCAGTCCCAACCCCCGGTTCCATACCTAAGGCCGGGATGACACGACTACTACCAGAGGGTACCACGGGCCTATTTGTAGCAATGGAGATGGACCCCGAACAATCATTAAAAAGAATCAAGGAACTGTATGAAAAAATCAAGTAATTTTATGAGATTCGCAGAGGTCATGGTCGACAGCATCCCCCCACCTTGGGTCATCCACCAGATCAATGCGCACGACCCAGCGCAAGACATTGAGATCATACTGCGACACCCGACAACAGGGGTGGTCGACAGCGCGCTGTACTTCGACCGTCAGGAACAGACCGTTAGAGGTCCTTGCTACTGGTCGGAGGTGCAGATATAATGAGGCTATTTAAAAGAAAATGTAAGTGCGAGACGTGTCAACGCGGGTGGGGATATCTGAATCAGGCTAAGCAAGACCACCTGCGGCTAAGGTGGGCACCCGAATTCAAGTACTGCCCTTGGTGCGGGGGTCGTGTACCAATTGAGGCCTCCCCCCAGAAAGAAAATGAAGAGGTCATGCTCCGGGCGTTAATGGAAATCATGTTCCCCACCAGAAGGAAGCAGGTAATATGCAAAATAAGGAAATTGATATGAGTAAGAACAACGTAGAGTTTCTAACGGAAATAATGGAGTGCAGCAAGCATGGGGCGTTGATGCAGGCGTTTGTGTTGGACGCCCTAGATCATTGGTGTAATCACCTCCTTAAGGATGAGGAGCAGACGCTCCAGGCGTTGGAGAGCTCGATGGTGAGTGGTCCAGCTTGGTTGGGCTGTGCTCGGGAATTGAAAGATAAGTTGGATAAACGATATGAAATACCAAAGGAGGCTTTAGATTAATGGATAAATTACAGAAGAAGATAGAAGAGAAGCAGGTCGTGATTATGGAGTTGGAGCAAAAATTACTGGTTCAACGGATGCTGTTGCAGGAGTTGATCAAAAAGTCAGATAAACTCCATTATCAAGAACAACATCGGATGATGGATGTGGTGGTTCCATGAGTGGTAAATACTTAGGGGAGGTAGTGCCGGATATCAAAGACACAACATTCGCGGACTATAAACCCTCCGACTGGGCGCTATACTTGATAGCAAGCTACGGTCAAATAGACGGTGGACACCACAAGCAATGGGTCCTAGATCAAGTAGCAAGGGTCCTACACGGGACCCCGGTGATAGTTAAGTTGGCCAGATGGGAGGATGAGCAGGAATGGCGCGTGAACCTCGATGAGCCATCTGATGATTATAAAGATTGGGTGGAAGAGCTTAAAGAGTGGGATGAGCAAAGCGACGAGTACATATACAGTTACGATACTGGCATTGCACCCTGAATAACGGCGATTTTCATGAAGCTAGGTGAATATTCAAACGGTTCATACTCAATCAGCTCGGGTACTGGAAGCAATTAAATATTAATCATTGGGACCGCCTGAAGCATGAAGCTATAAAGCGGAACCTAGTCATCGAGAGAGTTACCTACCCCAAAGGGAACTATACTTACGAGCTGATCCCGGTAACACCAGATTCTGAACAGTAAACCTCAGTGGTTTATTATACATAGGGAGTTTATCAACATAAGTAGGAGTAGGTTATGAAAGCAGACGAACACTGGGATTTAGAATCCCAACCAGTGGGTACAGCGGTAGAGGCCAACCAGGACACACCCCAAGGACGGTTGACATCCTACCATTTCAAGGCGCCAACGATCTCGGGAATGAACAGCAAGGGTTGGGGTATCCTCGAGACGCTTTTAAACTACCGCGTGCTACACCAACTTCAGGTGTACCGAAAGATCGACGAGCAGGTGGAAAATGAGTGAGCTACGGGCTAAACGCCTTGCGAAGATTCGGGATGGTGGTAAATGTCTAATGTGTTACCGAGGTGGTGTATGGTCCTTGCATGGGCATCATGTCTATCCGAAGTCGCTGTACCCCGAGAGGGTGGCGGACATAAACAACATAGCGACACTCTGTCTACATTGCCATTTGGGTATCGTACATTCGGGGCGCATACCGGATGGCGGCGACCCCGAAGGTAATTGGCGGTTGTGGTGCTTCTGGCTGAAATGGCGCATCCGGATGGAAGATGGCAACTCTTGAGCGCCGGAGCGGGGCGTCTGATTAGATTGATTAAACCAAAGGAAGAATATGAGCACACAAAAAATACAACGGTATGTGAAGATCACAAACATGATTGCGGGGATGGAACGCCTACGTACGTCCGTCGCGTTGGAGTTGCTAGAGACCAAGGTAAAGGTTGGTAGTTCGCCTGGCGTGGTTGTTAGCGTTTGTAGGCATGGTTCGGTTGTGCGGTTTACCGATGGTAGCCAGCGCGTGGTTGACTACCGCGAGCTGAAGGCCTGTCGGTGAACGGTAAGATCAAGGGCCTGACATTACAAGAAGTTGCGGAGTTCCTCAAGGAGTTCACAGGCGCCGCAGCGACTTTCGAGGTTCACCGCATGGGGGACGAGACATTTACAATTGAATTCACAGGAGGGTTCTGAAATGAGAGAACCACTAATTCCAAACTTTGGCGAAGAACCGGGGGAGCTGGTTGTGGAGTACCACCCGCCTTACAAACCACCGATCCTCTCCTTCAGACGACCACTCGGTGCGGGCTATAAAGACGGGGAGGTATTCGAGGATACAGCTGGCACCCAGTACGTGAAACACGGACGAACTATACATAAACTTAAGAAGGAGAGCTCATGACAAGTAGACAGAACATAGGCGACCGGAACACAGGCAACCTGAACACAGGCAACCGGAACACAGGCAACCAGAACACAGGCAACCGGAACACAGGCCACCGGAACACAGGCGACTGGAACACAGGCCACTGGAACACAGGCAACTGGAACACAGGCGACCGGAACACAGGCCACTGGAACACAGGCGACCTGAACACAGGCAACCGGAACACAGGCCACTGGAACACAAGCAACCAGAACACAGGCAACCTGAACACAGGCAACCGGAACACAGGCGACCGGAACACAGGCAACTGGAACACAGGCAACCAGAACACGGGCAACCAGAACACAGGCAACCGGAACACAGGCGACCGGAACACAGGCAACTGGAACACAGGCAACCAGAACACAGGCAACTGGAACACAGGCAACCACAGTTCAAGTACTCTATCGACTATCAACGGCCTGGGTTACGCTATATTCAACACACCTTTAGAGTATGGAGACTTGGATAGTAGCGTATTCCCCTCGTGGATGTATTTCTCATTAACCGAATGGGTTGATGAAGATCGTATGACAGAACAAGAGAAAATCGACAATCCCAGTTTTCATACAACAGAAGGGTTTCTGCGTCAACATGATTACAAAGAAGCGTTTCGGTCGTCATTTAACGGGGCCACAGAAGACGAAAAAAGAGCGGTTATGGATCTCCCTCACTGGGACAATGAGATCTTCAAAGAGATAAGCGGTATTGACGTAGAGGGGTACTTCAAAAAATCAATGACCAGAAAAATAAAAATAGGGGGTATTGATTACGATGCTGAGGAGGTTGAAGAAAAATTAAAAGACCTTAAACCAATTAGATAGCCGTATGTGGCTTGTGAAGTACGGATAAACTTAATAAGGATAAATCATGAATAACATAAAGTTTGAAGTCGGTAAGTATTACAAAACAGAGAATGGTAACGTCTTTCTGGTGGGGCGGTTCGGGACTCAAAAGATTGCGACATGGATGCATACGGGTGCGTGTATGGAGTTGAAGTGTCGGCTGGGAGGAGGCGGGGTTCGCGAATGCGATGCGGATGGTAACCTCATCTTACCGAAACCCGCCCACGGTCAAATGTGGCGGGACGCAGACGGCGAGCTCCTTACTCTGGTAGAGTACGAAGATCCGGATGGTGACATCTGCTGGTTGATGGTGGACAATGCCTTTACGGTGGTCTACAGTTGCGTCAAACAAGATTGGGAAGGTCATATCCCGTTCCACCAGATGGAGCTGATTCGTGAATAAGTACACTGTATGCCTGTTCGCCTGGGCTCTTGACGATGGGTTTCTGTGTGAATGGGCGAGTTATTGTCGTACCCGAGGCAAACACCGCGTTCTCCAAGCACGACATCAACACCATGATTGAGTTATTGATGCAACATAATGCAGCTTAACACCAAAGGACAAACTGGGCTTGCGAGCCCGGTTTGTCCTTTTCTTTACATATCAGGTGTTGCAATAGCTCCCAATCCAATAGTATTCTATTGAACCGAGTATAAAGCAGGAGGGCTATAAACTCCCCTGTTGCGAATGTTGATGGCTGCGTTTAAATCCGCATCCATACGATTATCACAAGCAGTACAAGCAAAGGCTTTCCCCTTACGGGAGGCCCGGTCTTGTACGCCGCACGCACTACAGGTCTGAGAAGTATAAGCCGGGTTGACCTTCGTAAAGGTCAACCCAGCTTCTTCACAAACAGATGCTAGCTTGCCCAAAACCTTTGGGTACGACCAGCGCTGTAGTTTGTTATTAAATTTCTTACTCATCTGCCCTCTGGATTTGTGCTTGACCGACTTCAGGTCTTCAACCACAACCTCCCGTACCCCCGCCAAGTCCAACTTATTCACCACCCGGTTAATCAGGTTATCCCTCTCTGTCAGCGCCCGCTTGAAGGCCTGGGAGCCTTGTTTCTTACGTGCGATCTTTTCGTATTGAGCTTCAAGTTCCTGCCCATGCTCCACTCCTTCGGAGTCTGCGAGCAGCGTCTTGTAACCGCAATCATAACCAACGGACTTACCTTTCTTGACAGGAAGGGGCTCTACCTTCTCAGCATAAAGGTCCAAGTAATACCTATCCCCGGCCTTGCGTAGCCGGGAGCTCTGCTTGATTAAAAACCCTTTGTCCAGCAGGTCGAGCATATGACGATGCTTACGGCTAGGAAGATTTAGTATAATCTTAGATCCAAGACAGGAGAGTCTAAACCACACATCATATGAGTTTTGATCAAGTTTTATGTCTAAGAACCTAGCATCTAAGTTTATGGTCTTGCGTGTTAAGGTCGGTTTAGACTTCTTGCGCTTCTTACGTTGCGACTTAACGATCTCCAACGCTTGCTTACCCAGAGCCTGCTGTAATCGCGCGGATAACCATGTTGGGACTTTATAAGTAACGAACTTGGAAGAAAAGTCCCGCTCATCCCACAACCTGTCAATAAACAGATTCACAACTTTAACCGACTCTTCCAGCACCCGGTCAAGCTCCAGTAGCTTTCCATGGTTGGAGTCTGCCAGATTAAATTGTATACGTCTAATCATTACTAAGCTCTTTTATTAATTTTTCCGTTTTTCGCTTAGTTCTTCTAAGTCCGTAAAGTCTGGCACAAAAAGAGGTGACTAAAGACACAAAGTCTTGCATCAGATCTTGCTTGTCGTCCTCTACCTTATTGACCACCACCAATTCTGCATTACGCTCATCCATCAATACTTCAAGATACTTAAACCCGAACCTTGTTAGCCTGTCTTTATGCTCTACAATGATGCGCGTGTAAGTCGGATCTTTTAATAACCGCAGTAACTTAGGTCTTGCATCATTTAACCCGGAGCCCACCTCTTTTACTACAGCATCAACACCCCAACCTCTCGCGTTAGCGTATGCGACGAGTCTGCTGGCCTGCCCTTCTAAGTTAGATTCGTTCTGCGAGGAGCTAACTCTAGTGTAAATAGCAGTTTTTTCCGGGCGTTGTGGTGCATCCTCCGGTATAAGAATCTTACCTAGGTCATCCTTAAACGCGCCGGGTATTTTGCCAAGGTTAAACCTGTTCCACGCAGCTCGGTACTGTATACCGTGCTGTTTTGCATATTTACTTAGTGTCAACATACTACCACGATAGTCTATTATTTACTATTGTCAAGGGTAAATAAAGAGATACGCAGAAACACCTGTTATGCTCCTTCCATGAATCGCACATGCCCTACATTACATCTCTATTGCCTACCCCCACCCGGAGTCGGTTGATACTGCTGTAGACACGTGCTGTCCTGTATCACCCGATCTCCCAACAGAGGTCGGGTTTTTTGTTCTTTAAATTTTAAACTCTCTAAGGGCCATTTGGTAGGCCACTCCGTTTGGGGCGGAGAAATCGTACAGGTTCGACTCCTGTTAGAGAGACCATTTTACAGGAGTTGTCCCTGTCGTCGGTCTGTAAAACCGAAGTCTTTAAACCGACAGGAACTTGACGAGTGGCGGGATACCACCAACTCCTACCAATTTGGCTGTAGCTCAAAATCAGAGCGGGGAGCTGTGACCTCCCAGACCCCGGAGAGTTACCGGGCAGTCAACCCATTTTAAACACTCGGTGACCGAGAGGCTAGGTACCAGCTTGCAACCCTGGTTACGTCAGTTCGATTCTGACCCGCGCCACTTCCGCCATTTTTCGCCCTTGTAGCTCAGTTGGTAGAGCACCCCACCTGTACTGGGGATGTCGTCGGTTCGATTCCAGGCCAAGGGCTCCATTTATACTTCCCTTTGACCTCCGGGCATGCTACGGATCTGTATGGCCTTACTACTCAAAAACAGCGTGTTCCTGCATATCCCCAAAACAGGCGGGAACTATGTCCAGGCTATCCTAGAAAGGATTATGCATCAGGAAGAATGGGCAATGACGTACTTCGACTACCAAAGTTAGTTCTTCCATTCCCACCATACTTACGCTATAACAACCGTATGCCAGATAAAGCCCTATTCCAGATGTTAGCCGCCAAGAACGACAGTGACCAAGGTCAGTACAAAGCCAAGGCGGACAAGATGTTTAAGCTCCTGATGACACAACCGGATGAGTTTGAGGTGGAGGACGATCCCAAAGGTGGGCATCCTCTCCTCACCCATCGCCCCACCCACTTCAAGATGCACCTACCTAAGCGGTACATCCCGGCACGTGTATGGGACTCCCCGCACGAAGCGTTGGTTAGCAGGGAAGTGATAGATAAAGAAAAGGAGGCGAGCACTAAGGAGGACCGAGCGGTCCCTGCTTACGTAGCCAAGCAAGCTGGACTCCCCAGGAGTGTGAAGATGATACCTTACATTCGGAATTACGCAGACGAGGGTATGCGGCAGATTCTATCACGACCCCGATGGCCAGCTACCCTACGGGAGCCACTACCATGGGGTAACTTTGCCGCATACGCGCCGGAAGGTACAAATGCTTACAACGTGATAGGCTCTGACATCCCCAAGGTACTACAAGGGATGGGTTACGGTCGGAAAATGTATGGAGCAGCAATACGTACAGCGTATGAGGACTACCTAAAAGGGGGTCCTCGGTGGTTTGGGTCAGATAGCAGTGGGCGGACCACTACTAAGGCTTGGCACCTGTGGGAGAGCCTACAGAGAAGAGGTTACCCGGCTAAACAGATGCCGATGGATTTCCCCAGAAAAGGTTACCACTCACGATGGGCCATCGACTTAGATGACATGAAGAAATTTTACAAGGATGTTAAACCCAATGGTCCGGCTACGGGCAAGCCCGTGACACGCGTAGGTCCCCCGGTTAAGGAAGCAAGCGTCCCGTCCGACAAACAACTGCTGTCCCAGACCGACCTGAACCCCAGTGAAGCTCAGCAGGAAGCCGGTAACTACCGGAAGGCCCATATCAAACTACATGGGTTGGACATCTCAATCGAGAATCCCCGGGGAAGTACCAGGAGCGGGGTTGGTCCAGATGGTAAAGAGTGGAGCCACAAGCTCGATCTACACTATGGATATATCAAGGGCTTCAGCTAAGCTCCAGCCTTCCTTTTTTTAGCTATGACCTTGACCAACGCCCCTTTAAATACTACCATCCGAGGATGAATACCAAACTACAGGCCATAGACGGAGACGCCCCAGATTGCTTTATAGGACCTAACCCTGAATCTACCAAGGTTTGGGTGGTAGACCAATGCAAACCCAATGGGAAGTTTGACGAGCCCAAGGTACTACTGGGGTTCGACACCCAGAAGGAAGCTACGGACGGATATCTCAGTGCTTACGATGAAGGCTGGAAGCTGGGGCCGGTCACTGCCTGCACCATAGATGAGTTAAAGGGTTGGTTGGGGGATGGGTGTGTGCCCCATGAGTTTGCTGAGTATAAGAAGGGGGTGAAGTCGGAAGGAGAGAAGGAAGCGGCTAGTAACTCAGTAGCCCTCATCAAGGGTAACCCTAAGCACATCAAAGACAATCCCAACGCTACGTCCTTCTATGAACAACTAGAAGGGTTACTACAAGAACAAGGCTACGACGTAACTATGGATGACGGAGAACCCTTCACACAACCCGGAGAAGGGCACTCAGCATGGATCGGGCATAGTAGAGGTGGGGATAGGTTAAGGTTTGCGCCTGAGGGTGTAAGCACCCTAAGGTTAGACGACTACGAGCCAGAAGACTCACATGGGGAGGATGGTGTTCCTAATGACAACCACTATATGATAACAGATGAGATGCGTGAAGCTATACTCGGGTTGTCTAAGAGTGGCGAGAAGAGTGCTAACGGCGGGCGAGCTGTGGGGTTGGATAATTTTGACGGCTCGACGCAGGACCCAAACCTAGGCACACCCCAACCCAACCTTGCTCTCGGCATACGGGATTTGGCGAAGCAAGCTGGCCAGGCGCCGACCACAGGGACCCCCACTCCATGGGCGGGGCAAGAACAGATGCTCAAACACCTGTGGAACGCCGAGAACAACATACGCGACGGTTACAACCCGCAGTCCGGGACTTGGACAACCTACGATGACAACGGCACGCCCGCTGTAGGACCCGGAGTACGTGTACCAGGTAAACAAGGCCAGACTTGGACGGATCAGCAGGTACAGGAGTTGGCGATTACCTCGATGCAAGAACACCTGGAACGGACCCGCAGGCGTTACCCACAGTTCGATACACTACCCATGCATTATCAGATGGGCTTGGTGGACGCCACCTACAACAGCGTGCGAACACCCCTGATGTACCAAGCGATGTTGGATGGGGATCATCGACGTGTGCTCGGAGAGAACTCAACACATTGGACGGATAAACATGGTGTTCGGCAACCGCATACCCGTCGGGATGGACTCAGACAGGAACTGATGGCACCTCCGGGCGGTGTACCAGCCCTTCCCACTCCACAACCCACGCCTACTCCAACCCCAGTGCCTACTCCCGCCCCAGCTGTTGCCCCAGCTGCAACCCCCGCACCCACAGGTCCCACGATGGCCCCAGGGCCGGGCGTACCTGCTCCTGCTGGGTACATGCCAACCACTGACAACCCCCCTACAAGCTACCATCAGGGTGCTGACGGTGCTGTGAGCTACATGGTACCCAAGAGCGGGGCTGTCGTGGAAAGGGCTGTGACCGGCCCCAGGGCGCTGGCTGAGGCCCTATCCGAGTTAGATCTGGATAAGCTGGAGGCCGAACAACGGGAGATCATCAAGAGCGGTAGTCGGAGTAAACGCTCTAAGGCTGTGCAGATCCTGGGCGCTATTGAAGGCCTCCGCCGTAATGAACTGACACCCAATCAGCTGATGATCAGCCGTGTGCCGGTCTTGCCCGCGCAATTCAGACCTTTCAGCGCACAGGGCACGACCTTCATCCCCGGAGATGCTAATGTACTGTACAAAGACCTGTTTAACCTGAAGAAGGCCTATGCACAGGAGAGTCAGGTGTTTGGCGAGGACCAGGCAGGGGAAAGCCGGGGGTCGCTCTATGATGCGGTACGCGCTGTCTACGGTTACGGACCTCCGACCAACGATAAGGCGCGGGCCAAGGGTGTGAGCGGTTTCATGCAGAAGGTGCTGGGTGCTGGGTCCCCGAAACACAGTTTTTACCAACGAAACCTGATTAGCAAGACCCAGGACAGCTCCGCACGCTCTGTGATTGGGGTGGACCCAGAGTTGGGCATGGATGAGATTGGTATACCCCAGGAGATGGGTTGGACTTTGTATGGGCCTTGGGTGCAGCGACGGCTCGTGCAGTCAGGGATGAATCCGGGCACGGCGTTGGAGAATGTCCGGGATCGGACGGACTATGCTGTGCGAGCTTTGGAGAAGGAGATGAGGGAGAGGCCGATTTTGGCGACGCGTAGTCCTGTATGGTGGAAATTCGGCGTGCTAGGCCTTACCCCGCACCTAGTAGATGGTGATGCGATTATGTCCAACCCTTGGATTGAAACCGGCCTGGGCGCGGATCACGATGGTAATTGCGTCATAATCGGAACCAAGTTGATGGTGAAAGTACAGGATGTAAGGCTCGTGGCTGATAGGTCAGGAGATTGTGTCATAATCAGCGTTGACAAGGATAGGGAGACTGGTTATGATAGGCGTTACATGAGAATACCTAAAGGCGCCAAGGTTCTTTCCCAGCTCGGAACCGATACCATCATTGAGCTACCTATTGAAAACTTCCCACGCATGGGAGAGGCGCACACCGCTAAAGACGGAGGACTAACCTACGAAGTCCCGCCAGGAGTCCAGGTCCTGACCAACGCCCCGGACGGTCTGGGTGTGCGCTGGACACCGGTCACGACCTTCACGGTGGATGGAGTTAAACCCATACGCAGGCTTACCAGCAGCTCTAAGAAGGTGGTGGAGGTTAGCAACAATGAGTCAGTGGCAATCTACAACAAAGGTGGAACCATCGGAAGGACCAGCCCGGATGAACTCCGACCCTGGGATATGGTACCAACCATCCGTAACCTACCGGAGCCTGCTGAATCACGTTCATGTCCTTGGGCGTGGTTCTACGGAGCGTTCGTATCCGACGGCTGGGTTAGCGAGGGTAAGACAGTTGGTTACACCAAGGTAGATGCGGCTAAGCGTCGGCGTTTCCTGAAAGAGGCGGTGGAGTTCATCGGCATGGATGTGGACGTCAAACACTACTCTGAGACTCACGAGGCCCTGACCAACTCCGGCATTGGCGGTGAAAGCACTAAGATACATATCAACCTACGAGAGGATTCCCCGCAGGGTGTTCGGGACATGATCGAGGCCTTGGAGCGTTGTTACCACCCGAGTGTAAAGGATCGGGAGCCCGACCAACGCAGTTGCCTATTCAAACGACTTCCTCCCGGTTATTTGGAATGGGACCAACCCAGTCGCATGGATTTGTTCTCCGGACTGCTGGATGGGGACGGTTGTATATCAATCAACAACTCCAGAGCCAAGCCCCAGGTGCTGGTTAACTTCAGTACCAGCTCCCCCTTCCTCAGGGACGACGTCTTCAAGCTATGTCTATCTCTGGGCATCCGGTGCTCCACCTCAGTGGGAGAGGCCAAGAAAGAGCGGGTACAGACACACGAGAGTTATGTGATGAACATCAGTACCCCGGACCTACTACCACTCGCGGGTCAACTGAACATGGTGGAGAATAATAGGGGCCTGCAGATGCTACGAGCCTGCCCCAGCTTGAAGGATGACCGGGATACTCTACCTGTGGAGGAACCACTCCTGCACCAAGCCTGTGTACTCGGCGCGTTAGACCCCAAGGGCTCTAGTAACAGAGTGACTCTGATGGACTTGCGGTCTAAAGCTCGTCGTCAAGAGGGTTTGGTGGGAGTCACCCGTAATCTTGCACGCAATCTCCTACAGGATTACCTGGGCGAGCGTGATGAGCGCTGGGAGGTGTTGGAACGCCTTGTTCAGGACACATCCCTTGGTTGGGAGACCATCAAGACCGTGGAGGACACGGGAGAGGCTGAGGTATTTGATATCGGAGTACCGGAGACCAAGGTCTATGCCTTGAGTAACGGCCTCATCATCTACGACACCTTCAACGTACATCTCCCAGCCTCTGCGAAGGGTGTGGAGGAGGCGCGGACCATCTTGAAGCCCAGTAGCATGCTGTTCCAAACCCGGGATCCCGGTAAAATTTTGCCGGTTCCCAAACATGAGCAAATTTCGGGAATTTCTTCAGCCATGCGACGCCCTGCCCGGAACTCCCACGTGTTTACCTCGGAGGAGGAGGCGATTAAGGCTATCAACAGTAAGCAGGTGAGCATGTCGGATGAAATAACGATTAGTGCCTTGCCAAACCCAACTCAAACCCCTACAATACTCTGACAACCACGGAACCCCTATGACACCTAAAGAAATTCTAGCCTCCTTACAGACGTTCAACAAAACCGCGTTTCAACCACAGATGGCACCCCAACAAGGACCACCCCAACAAGGACCACCCCAGGGTGGACCACCTCCAGGCATCGACCCGCAGACAGGTCAACCCATGGGACCACCTCCAGGCATCGATCCACAGACCGGACAGCCTATGGGTCCTCCGATGCAAGGCCCTCCCCCAGGAGTAGATCCGATGACAGGCCAACCCATGGGTGGGCCTCCAGGCCAGCCTGGTATCCCTCCAGAGGAGCTGGAAGGGGTCATTAGTCAGCTAATGCAGGGGATGGACCAACTGGCACAGCACGCACAACAATCTCAGCAGCAACTTGCCCAACAGCAAGAGCAGATGATGGCACAGCAACAACAGTTAGAGGAGTTTAGACAGGCGATCATGGCGCCTGGAGGGTTAAGCTAATGGCGAGTATTAAGATTAGAAGAAGCAAGGTATCCCCCCGTAACCCCGGTAAGGGCTACATCAACATCTGGTTCAACGACCAGGGCCTGCTCATGTTTGAGAACGACCAGGGTCATACCAAAGAGATAGATACCTCATCCTTTGAGTTCGAACTACCGGCACCCACCCCAACAACCACGGGCGACCAGCGGGATGTACGTGTAGCTGGGAATTTTATGTACATCTGCTATGAGCAGAACAAATGGGGTAGAATCCCCTTCGCAAAAACATATTCATTAGAGGACTAAACTGTGAACTTATACCGCAAGATCAAAGACAAGTTGCACCGCGCGTTCTTCTGGACAGAGTACGAGGACGAACGCCGTGTCCGTGATATCGGTCGCACTATAGGCAAACGCCGGCGTCCAGATGATGCGGTTGACATCACTGCAGGACCGCACGCCGGATACCCAGAGACCGCGATCTTAAGCGTTGTCGAACCGAACAACGCGCGTAAGGCCGGGACCACCTTTAGCTTTGGCCTGCTTAAGGGCTGGGGAGATAGCACCATCTGGCAGCAGCAGGATGGTATGGTACGGCACGTGGGCGTACTACCAGAAGGTAGCATTACATTCTACGGCGTACTACCCAGCACCAGCGGTGTGTTTTATCTGATAAGCACCCAGCTGGGTCAGCGCACAAATGGGCTGAAATTTAAACAAAACTAAACTAGGAACACGACCATGGCTGACAAAGACTTAAAATTCATTCAAGAAAATGTGGACGGACTGTTTGAAGAACGCACAGTAACGCCCGTATCCGGACAGGCGTTGATGTTTGACTCAGAGGGGTTTCCCGTGAGTGGAAATGCCGCTGAACCTTTCACCCTCCACGACGTAACCAACGCCCAACGCCTCGCAGGAACACGCAACGACGACACCACGCCTCTTGTCGCTGGTGACACGGTGCGGGTGACTGACCTGCCTGATGACCCGATCATGCTTATGCTGGGTACTGGTGATTGGACTACGATTTCAGAGCCGTTACAGATGCCATATTTCACGGCCCATACTTTTGTAACAACCGCAACGGATACGGTAGAAGCTTACAACGGAGATATCCCCGACGACTTTGCTTCAACAAATAGTTTAGGAAGCGCAAAAGCCCTTTCTTTAGGTAATTCAGTTACATCTATTGGCAGTGAGGCTTTTTATAATTGCTCAGGATTTACAGGATATTTAAATATTCCTGATTCCGTTACATCTATTGGAAATAATGCTTTTAGGAGTTGCTCAGGATTTACCAGTTTAACAATTCCTGATTCAGTTACAACAATTGGAAATAATGCTTTTAGGAGTTGCTCAGGATTTACCAGTTTAACAATTCCTGATTCAGTTACATCTATTGGAAGTTATGCTTTTGCTGGTTGCTTAGGATTAACAGGAAGTTTAACAATTCCTGATTCCGTTACATCTATTGGAAATAATGTTTTTGCGTATTGCACAGGCTTCACAGGAAGTTTAACAATTGCTGATTCAGTTACAAGTATTGGAAGTTATGCTTTTTATACTTGCACAGGATTTACAGGAGATTTAAATATTCCAGATTCAGTTACATCTATTGGAAGTAGTGCTTTTTGGGGTTGCACAGGATTTACAGGAGATTTAAATATTCCTGATTCAGTTACATCTATTGGAGGTCAGGCTTTTCAGGGTTGCTCAGGCTTCACAAGTTTAACAATTCCTGATTCAGTTACATCTATTGGAGGTGGTGTTTTTAGGGATTGCACAAACCTTACAAACGTAAATTGCTATGTAACCAAAACTATATTTAATCAAAGTAATGTTTTAGCAGGAACAGGAGTTACAACCTTACACGCCCTTGCAAGTGATGGAACATGGACAGCAGGTGCCGACACAATTGGTGGAAAAGCATTAACAGTAATTAAGGATTTGGTGTAATATGAAAACTGTTCATTATACATCGGGACTTCCGAGAGCTTGCTCCAGCCTCCTCCAAAACCTCCTTGCCCAGAATCCTCAAGTCCATGCCACGGCCACAAGCGGTGTGCATGAGATAGGGTATATCGCCCGTGGGTTCTTTGACACGGAAGAGTTCAAGACTTTCAAGAACCCACTTGACGGAGAACAGCAATACTATGACTTCCTCCGTGGCGGTATTCAATCCGCTTTCGACTCCCGTACAGACAGACCGATTGTGGTTGATAAGTGTCGTTCGTGGGTGGGGCACCTAGACCAACTCTTCAAAGTCTTTCCCGATGCAAAGGTGCTTGTTCCTGTTCGTGATGTCCGTGGAATCCTGACTTCCCTTGAGAAGAAACGAGCGCAACACCCTTCACGATTTACGGGAGTGGAAAAAGCTAACCCGCAAAACTGGACGACCGTTGAAAAGCGGGCACAAGGTTGGCTTTCGATCCCACCCCTTTCAATCGCTCTTGAGCGCATTCATGATGCGGTGCGTACCCATAAAGGCAGGCTTCACTTTGTACACGCTGAAGACCTGACAAACGATCCACAAGAAACGATGAACAAGGTCTGGTCGTATCTGGGGATGGATCCATTTGTACACAACACCAATAACGTGGAACAATACACCACCGAACATGAGCTTGGATTCCCCTATGGGGACCATAAAATAAGACCCAAGATCGAACCGCTTAAAAAAGAGTGGAACGAGGTATTGGGCAGAGATTTATCAAGCGCAATCGCAACAAAATTCCAATGGATAAACGAATTATGAAATACGCAATAACAGGACCAAGAGGACGGATATTTAATATCCTAGACGAAGAACCGCAACGGGAGCATTCTTCTCTTACGGACGAACAAGCGGTGCAAGCCTCCGAGGGTATCTGGTTCATCGTCGAAGGTGAGTTAAAAACACAGGCGGAGTTCCGTGTAGTGGCACAGGCACAGAGACAGGCTGAACGCATGACTGAGCTGTATGCTCAAGACCCGGCCCAAGCCAAGGCACACAAACGCCAAGCGCTATCGGATGCACGCTACCAAGCGGAGATAGGAGGCACGACCTTCAACGGCATCCCCCTCCGCACGGACAGGCAGACGCAGGCAACGCTCACAAGCGCGATGCTCTTTGCGCAAGCCGATGCAAACTTCACGACTGACTGGAAGCTGGGCGATGGGCAATTTATCACGCTGGATGCCGCGACTGTCATCGGCCTTGCGGGTGCGGTTCTCTCCCATGTGCAGACGCAATTCACGCGGGAGAAAGACCTAAATGCCCTTGTCGATTCCGCGACTACCGCCGAAGAACTTAACACCATCACTTGGTAACAAATAAATTATGACAAAATTACTACTAACGATTTGCATCCTGACTTTTACAGGGTGCTCAACTCCTACCCCGTCTGACTCCAAACCTGTACCGGAAAACTACATGGGGCATCCTACGCTCACGCGTGGGCTTTTCCGAGAGCTACATGGCTCCTACTTTAACGAGACCGCTGAAAGTCGTATGGTGGTGCGGGTTGAGATGGGCACTGAGTATCAATACGAGTACTCCTCACGCCTCTACGAAAATAAGCTTACCTATGAGTTCCGCGTTTGGATCGGTAATACGCAAACGGATTTTGATCGAGCGGTAAGCGACATCATGGCGACGATTAAAACCCTGCCAGAAGAGGATTGGGGTAAGCTTGATGTCGGTCTAAATTATGATCGGGGTCAGCTATGACGTTTCGGGTCGATGATCATGGGGCATCTACCCCGCCTGATGTAATTCGGGTTTTGGTTAATGATACCTGGGGCGGAGAATTGCACCCCGCGCAAGCCAAGCTGTTTCCTTGGGCAGATGTCCGTCGATTGGACTACAAAGCTCTACGCAATCCGCACGGTCACATGGTTCTTGTAGAGTTTCTGCTTGCTTTAAAACGTGCACACATCGAAAAATACGGGATACTTCCAAACCGCGTAGAGGTTGATATGTTTCCGTTTTTAGAGATGCAACGCAAGTATCCAGATAGCTGGTTTACAAATATTGCAAAGAAAAAGTATCATGCCGTAATCAATTCTTGGGGGGATGCCTCTCGCTCCATTTTAGACATGGCCTTTGCCAAATCTAAATTTGCTCAATCCGATAAGCGTAAACGCATTGAGGATGCTGTAGGTGACACGCTCCTTTTTTGGGCTTCGGGAAATTCGGATGTTTCGGAGCGTGGAAAGCCTGATGTCCAGTTAAATCTAAATTATACGCAATACCTTTTACGGAGATTTATCGAGTCCTCAATCATTGTGGGCAGCTGCGATCAGGTTGGATTGCCGTCAACTTTTTCGTCCGATGGCTGGGTGGATGTCGCGTACCGCGGCGAAAATATCTTGTTGTACAATCCGATCAACCGCAAATACCAAAAGGGTCAGGGCACAAGCTTTTCAAATCCTGCGGCCTCCGGTGACTGTGTAGGCCGTGGCCTGTTTACTGCTGAGGGCGTAAGAGCCTATTTCAAGGCTCGAGCAACCTCTCATCCATCTTGGGATGGGGACAAGTTGCATCCTAAATTTGGTGAGGGTGTGATCGTTTTTGATGGTGAGAAGCAAGTCACGAGTGATGTGCTGGCGATGCCGCTATCGTGGCACGATAATAAAAAACTGACCGTGTTTAACCACCGCCGATTTATTAGCGGTTTGAAACTTCGTCGGGTGAGTCGATGAAGCTTAAGCTCCTTTGTATGGCTGCTTTAATCCTGCTTACTAGCGGATGCGTCTATGTTACGATATCAATCGTTGGTGTCCAGAATAGAAGCAACACCCTTTTACCGTCGGGCGAAGCGTTGACCACCTCGGATACTGATAGTACCGGCGGTGGTTCGGTAGACGCAAAACTTTCGCCTTTAGATGAACCCTTGGAGATTGAATTATGAAAAAGAAAATAAATAATTGGTACACCTTTGTAATTTGCTTTGTCTTACTGTTGCTCTGTCTGCTACCCCTTAGCGGATGCCGAACCTATTACAAATACTCTGATTGGGCCGAGGAGACTTTCGACCCTGATTTTACTCACCCTCAAATTGAAAACCCAGCGGAATAATTATGAAAAATAAAAATGGATCTACAACTTTTGAATGGATCGCCCTAATCCTAATCGCGGTCTTTGGCTTCTTTGTGCTTACAGCTTGCGCCCTAACACCAGACCAGCGGGACTCGTTGAATCGGTTATTCGCATTTGGCGAAGACGTATTCGAGGTCTATGACCAATTTAAAGACAACGGTGAAGAAGTACCTCCTACTCCCAACCCCGATCAGCCAGACAATGACCTTGGGGAATTTGTGGATTGTACTAAACATGGCAATTTCCTGTATAAGGTGGAGGGCGGTAAACGATACCAAAAAAGCGCATCTAAAGAGAAATGGTATCTAGTTGACTGCGAGGGGGTACACTTGCCTTATAGCAACTGGTGGCTATTAAAACTGGATTCGGAAACGGGCGGTCAAATGGCCTTACTGGTCCCATATAAATATAGAGGTTTAATTGCTTCTGTATCTGTAAATGGGGTAGGTGCAAATGTCCGTAACAATATTGCCAATGGTGGTCGGAGCCACTACTACTTCCCAGTCACAAAGGGCCCTTATGCGGTAGTAGTAACCCTCAAAGATGGTACTGTATTAACACATACTGTACCTGATGGCGCAATGCGTAGTGACAGACCCGGGCAAGCGGGTGAGGTTTGGGCAGACTAATGGCCACACGATTATTTGTGTGACGTGCTTCCTAAACTTTGCACATCCAAGCAAGCGGCTGAGGTCTTCAAAGAGTTTATGATTTTGGATGGGGTACCAAAACGCATCTGGTACCCAAAATACAAAGGTGTGCAGCATTTCGGGCCTCAGTTTGGCCGGGCTAAAGATCTGGAGGCGTTGGGCAGCCAGCCGGAGCCTGTTGTGATGTTGGGGTAAATTTTTTTGACCGCTAAATTTCGCTAATGAGATCGGTAAGAAATTGAGTCTTGTTCATCCCGCTTTTTTTAATGGCGATCATTAGCTTTTGATTTAAATCTTCGGGGAGCGTGAAAGAATGCCGATTGTGGTTGGGACCATCTGGCTAGATGGGGCGGTTGTTGGAGAGGACCAGAACATACAGGTGGAGTTGGTGGTCATCCCATAAAGGCCTTGACAAACTGCTGACTCTAAGGCAATCTGCGTAGATGCCTATCCAACTCCGAACAACCGATAATAAGGTCCAGATTCTCACCCCGCAAACGCGGTTTGTGGAGGTTGTGGATGACCAACAGCATTTGGTATCCCTGGTCTGGCAGGACCAGGAGGGTCTAACTTGCGTGGCTAGTACCCCGGATAAGATGATCGACCGTTATTGCCGGATGTTCGGACTGACGCCCTGCGAATCGCGAACACTACCCAACCACATGTTTCAGGACTCCCAATGAGCTTAATTCAGGGATTACAGGATATAGCAGATGCGCAGGATGAGCAGGTGGTGGTGTTCGACACCCCATTGACGGCACCCCCGGAAGTGATACTGGCTGTGGTGGAGAACACATCAGCAGACTCCCTTAAACTCGCTATATCAGCGGAGATCACCAGTAAATCCACCACGGGCTTCACCGCCTCCCTCAGTCAGACGACCAACAGTGCGAACTACAAGCTGAGTTGGTACGTATCAGACGCCGGGGCGCTCGCGGCGCTGGTCAATACAGCGTTGGGTGGCCGGCGTATATCAGAGTTACCGACCGCCCCCACCCTGGAGGAGGGTGATACGCTGACGCTTATACGTCCCTACCCCTACCCGCATGCCATGCAGGTTCAATGGGGATCTACTGCCAATGGCTTGCTCAGGCGTACTGACGTACCGGTCTCAGAGGTAAGCCCGGGTACAGTAGGAGATTGGGCGGCGACTTCCAGTGGCTTCTGGTTCTACGGAGACAGTGGTTGGGTCCTGTATGAGGGTCAACCCGCTGTTCCACGCCTTAATTGGGTGGAGAGCGTACCGGCTGATAGCGATGCGCCTGGGACGGAGCGGGATGTGGTTTATGACGGCAACTACCTGAATCTTTGCGTTGGGCCCAACACCTGGGTACGCTTCCAGGGCCTCACTTTCTAATTGACAACCACCAGTAACTACCTATACTCCGATTATGAGCTACATTACTACAATCCCATTTGGTCCCGCTGTTTTCACCCTTGTGAATGGGGTGGGAAGCGGTAGTGGCATACCCCTTCCTGCGCTGGGATCCTCCGCAGAACCCCTGACAGAGGTCGAGCCCGACTTTAGTGGGTTGTACGAGGCCGCGGGAGAGGTACGCAAGATGTACCACCAAGCAGCTTCCTTCGTTCCTCCCAGCACTTGGGTGTTGATCGGCTCTGGCGCATACGAAGCCGGGGTGTTGAACATCATCTACTTTGAGAAGGTAGGTGCTCGGGTGGAGTACTGGGTAGCACAAGAGGAAGAGTAATGAGTTATCGACAGGCATTACTACAGAATGGTTACTCGCTTGACCCTTTGTTCTTCCGTGATTTTTTCCCAAACGGATCGGCAATTCTTTCGACGCGGGTTTTGAGTTCGGACTTTGTAGGCTCCGACCTATTAACTTCCCGCCGCTCCAGTGACAATGCGGAACTAGGTTTTACCGCACCGGCAATCGCAGATGGGACGCTTACAACTTGGGCAGGCGCGAATGATGGACTGGTTCCTACTTGGTACGACCAGAGAGTGCCTACTAATAAGGACTATATGTATTTTGGAGGTGCAAGTTCAGGGGACAAGGTTGTTTTTGGTAGTCGTATAGAATTAACTGTAAACAATTTTATAATTAAATATAAAAACCTTATCGTAGACACTCCTAGTGATATTGATATTCTAAACTTTGACACAGTGAGCAATGCACAAGCTGTTTGTTATCACAACACGACAAACGTCAGGGTCAGGGCATACAACTCTCCCTTTAATTTGTATAATATAAGTTTATCAACAGCTTTACCAGTAGGAACAGAATTTGATTTTGAATTGCAAAGAGTTAGCAATACTGTAACTGTGTTTTTGAACGGACTATCAGTAGGAACTCAAACTGTTGACTCGGGAGATAACTTCGGCTTTGATAGAGTAAATGGAGATTTGACTAATAGCAGTATGTGGAAAGGATATCTTCGTAAACTAGAAGTTTATGAGGGTGCTTCTGATGTTTTAACTCATAGTTATCCCGCAGATGGAAATAAAAACTCAAACTGGACAGACCAAATCGGTTCAAACAACGGAACAGTTTATGGTTCTCCTGCTAGAGTTTTAAAAACAGATTTTACAAAAACCTCAAGAGACTTTTCTCAATCAACAGCAGGTTCACAACCTTTAATTGTAGAAAATGGTACTTTGATAGTTGAAAACACAAAGCCAATGATTGATTATAATGGGACAACAGACCATTTGAGATGTCCTGCTTCTAGTTTTATAACTCCAACAACAGCTTTGCAGGTGTCAGTTGTGTGTAAAAATGATAGTGCTACTTTAAGTGCTTTTGAAATTTTAATAGGTCAATACGACCACGGTTCAAATCAAAGAAATTGGTTTATGGGTGTTAATGCTGATGAAAAACTAGAACTAGCTTTTGGAGACCCTAGTAACGGAACTCTTGAAGGTAATTGGACATCAGATGCAGTCATATCTCCAGCAAATTTACAAACTGTTGGATTTACATATAACGCAGGAATAGTTCAATTAAAAGTAAATGGTTCTAACGTCGCAGGAAGTATTAGTGGCGCTATCCCAGCCACGTTATACAATTCAAATGTAGATGCAACGATTGGCTGTGTACTTTCTTCAAACTCCCCAGTTTCTCATTGGAACGGACAAATCCTAGAAGTATATGTCGCAGACAACCTAACCGACAACTTGGACGATATTCAGGCGGCGCAGATGGAAGCATTTAACATTACATAATAATTATGATATACCTCCCATTAACCGCGCTCCCTCCGCAAACACTCTCTGCTAGTCTTTGGGCCTTGTCTCGACCAGATGCACAAGATAACGATACTCAATTCTATTGCGGGTGGATCACACACCCCACGACTGATCAAAAAGCTATCGCGCTTGACCGGCTGGACACCCAGCCAATCCACGCAGACGCGGAACCAGCTATCGACGCACTCACACAGGGACTGGCTCCGTTTCTACCTGCAAACGAACTGACCGCATTGCAATCTGCTTTGATGGATGCACGAGGCGGGCGAATCAACATCGTGGACATTTTGCCCACCACTTTTACCGACAGTCTTTTAACGCGCGATCAAGCTGAATTTGCTGGTTGGTTTCCAAAGGATGACTTGTTCACCATGCTCTCGGCTGCTGGATCAACCTATCAGGGCCGGATGCTTTCTATCCCGCAATTTCATCGGGAATATCCGATAAAACAGGAAGAGATTTGATGCCCGATCCCACAACACCCAAACCCCAAGCCATCGATCCCAAGACGGCGTTGACCGTCCTGAAGTTCATATGGAAGTACGCGAAGACCCCTTACGCTAAGTACGCGGCGCGTCGGGCCTGGAAAGAGCAGAAGGCTATCGATACACAAGACACCCAAGGCGGAGCATGAAGACCCTCATACTACTCGCATTACTCAGTACCGGCTGCACCAGTACCCAACGCCTATTCATTTGGAGTAAGTCGGGCGAGGCTGTTGACAAAGAAGCGTACGACCGGGAATGGCAGAGGTTGGAGGATCAGGAGCAGGAGCAGAATTTACTGGACAAACCGGTTGTACCTGAGTTAGAGTAGGTTGATGTCAAACCACACTCAAACATTAGGAACTTAAAATGGATTTACAAGCATTAACACAGATGAGCGCCGCCGGACTACTGGTTATCCTTGTTGTCTATGTCCTAAAGTACATGGTGAAGCAGCAGGATGCCAAAAACACCTATATGTCTGCGCAAATCGAGTCCAAGGATAAGCTATTGGAGGCCCAACGTCTGTACATCGATGACCTCCATCGTGAGGCACGTGTGGATGCGGTCAACACCGTGGGAGTCCTTGATAACGTGATGAAGGTTGTGAGGGAAACATCAGCCAATCAAACCAATCTCAGCGGTGACATACACAACCACTTCAGTTCTATAGGTGGGGCACTAACCAAACTCATGGAGAGTCTGGATCAGCGCTTTACCCACCTTCAAGAAATGTTAGGAACCCCAAAGAAGGATTAATCAGATGAACGCAGTATGCGAGAAATATCACGACCCTGAACTCCAAGCATTAAGAACGGAGGTGCGAGCGAAGTCCGATTCTATCAAAGCCCTAGTTAGAGGGGTGTACGTCCCTCTTTCTGAGGGGTGTGTGACAGTCACAGCCATTCAGTGGGCGCTCACACCCTCTGCCAACGTCAGGATGCGCCTCTGCGCCCTAGACCTCGAAGACCCGGAGCACACAGTCGTAAACGTGGTGTTTGATGCGGAGGGCACCTTAGGTCTTCATCACCAACCAGAGCAGCTGACCCTATTCTGCCTATCCGGATCGGTGCTGGAAATGATTAGTGGTAAGATTGTGAACGAGGGAGAGGTGTTATCAATCGGACCACACCAGAAGATCGAGTTGGCGTCCACCCGAGCATACCTGACCCTCACATGGAGGCCCCCATTGGAAACTGCTGAAGTAGTCAACCCATATAACCCCCGGAATTGCAATGCTAAGACTTCTTAGAACCCAAACTAGATATCTGATACTGGCCCTCGCCCTGGGCCTTCCGGCGTTCACCAATACCGGTTGTACGCACGTCGAGATCCCCGCCGCAATAGAGGGGGAGGCCGATCTCTCCAGAGAGGTCTATACAAGACTCAGAGGCACGTACTTCAATTTGGCGGTGCATACACTGCACATCGAGCACGGAGCACCTCCAGAAGTACGGATGATCGGTCAACGCCTAGAGGTGCAGATAGATGGGTCGGAACCGCAACTTGATTGGGCGGTGGATGAGGTGGTGCGCCTCATCCAACTAAACACCCCAGAAGAAGATTGGGGAGAACTCGACCCTGCGCTGTTCTACGACCGGAGTTGGGAACGATGAGGCCTCGGGTACTGGTGGCAGACACCTGGAGTAAGGATGTGGATAACCGCCTTAAACGGGCTTTCCCCAATGCCCGCTTCATCCCCTTGGGAACACCCTCTGGAAACCATCCGCACGGTCATATGGTGACGGAGGCTCTCCTTACCCGATTCGGGCAGGGTGAGATCGATATCTACCTCTATGCACACCTAGAAGAGCAACAGCAACATACTCAAGGCTGGCTTGAACAAGCACGGAAGCATCAAATCCCATGGATCAACAATAGCTGGGGGGCGACCGCCCGTGGATCCTATGTTGTACCGCAACACCGGGATATGGAGGGGCTCCTCGCATTGTTTGCGGCTGGCAACAGCGATAGGTCGCGCAGAGGTAAGCCCGACACTACTTGGGATGTGAATGAGCCGCAGAGGAGTCTGGCTCACCTGCAGGGCACCGTAATAATTGGTAGTTGTGATGCACGGGGTCTCCCCAGCACCTGGTCTTCTGATGGACTGGTGGATGTGGCCTACCGTGGTGAACGTCATTGGTTATTCAACCCACTCACAGGGTTCTACGAGTGGGTGGATGGTACGTCCTTCGCCTGCCCGTTGGCATCGGCAGACGCCGTAAGAATGAACCTGCGTACCGAAGAGCAACTTAAAGAGTGGTGGAGTCAACCCGGGGTTGCAACCCGCGCACCTGGTTGGCCACAGAACATCCTACACCCGAAAACAGGAAGAGGCTTTATATCTGATGCCCTACCCAAGGCCCCGCACGTGGCCTCACTTTCTTATAGTGAGTATACTCGGGTCTCCTGATGTACTACAATAGCCTGTCTAACACGTACTTCGGTAACGATGGTAAGCTAGAGTGGCACGGTTGGCGGGATGTCCCATGGGTTTCCGTGGGAGATGGACCTCTGTCCTCCAGACCCTTCACATTGGTACGCCCTGCCCACTTTTATAGTCGCACGGTCGACCGTTGGATAGATCTACCAGACGGCTTCTCCACCGACTTCTTTAGTATACCAAGGCCCTGGCGCTGGTACTTCCAAACGATGGGTCCCGGGAGGACAGCCGCGCTTCTACACGACTTCCTAGTGGAAGACCGCCCTGATTGGTGTGATACCCACCTAGCCTCCGCCATTTTCATGGAGGCCTTGACCCTAGCCAAGATTGGTGGTTGGCGCGTCCAAGCTTTTGGTTGGGCTACTGAGCATTATGGCCCCCAATTTTCTAAGAAATATCCGTATAATACACAACCCAAGGGACGGTGATGAAAACAGAAAAGATAGTTAGGCACCAAGGTGGGGTACTCACCGAACGACAACAGGAGGTGCTAGACACCTACCTGACCTGCATGTGTAAACAGGAGACAGCCAATAAACTAGGTCTTAGTAGGAGCTCCGTACGCTCTCACCTACAAGTGATAGAGCGCAAGGGGCAAGCCCCATGGTTATCAGGAGCTCCCCAACCTGAGCACCTTAAGATGGTGAAGACCACAGTCCAGTACGACGCAGGCGGTAATGTGGTTCAGGAATGGCGACGGAATATCCCGGACGTGCAATTTATGGAGGATGTGATAGAGGCCTGCGCTGCCCGACTTAAAGGTCTGGGTAAGGCCAAGGCCCGACGCGGGCGTAACCGTAAAGATAAAGGACGGCTGGTCGAGATCGATATCTACGATCCACACATTGGGATGTACGCAGATGCGAGGGAGACCAACGACGAGGACTATGATACGGATAAGGCCAGTATCCGGATGGTACAGGCCGTAGAGAACCTACTAGAACGAACACCCCAAGCGGAAGAGCGAGTTCTGGTGTTCGGAGGAGATATCCAACACAGTGACAACCGTTCTAACACCACGGAGATGAGTAAAAACGTGCTGGATGTGGATACGCGGTATTTCCGGGTGGTGAATCACGTGGCGAGGACCTGTGTGGATTGTGTGCATATGGCGGCCGCCAGTTGTAAGAAGCTTACAGTGGTGGTCATCCCCGGTAACCACGATTACCACGCTGGTATATGGCTCCAGACCCTGCTACGAACCATATACGAGGGACAATCGAATGTAACGATCCTCGATCAGTACAGTTCCCGCAAGGTCATGGTCTGGGGAGAGAACATGCTTTGTTGGGCACACGGTGACGGCGTGCGCGGTAATAAATGGGCACCTGTGATTGCCGCGGAGTTTGCTAAGGAGTGGGGAAACACCACCTTCCGACACCTGAAGCTAGGTCACATCCATCATGCCAAGACCGTCGCACCGGTAGTGGTGGACGAACAAGCGGGGTTACTGGTTGAACACCTAGAGGCCCTTTGCCCTTCCGACGCCTGGCACAGCCACTCAGGCTTTGTCGGCACCCAGCGTGGGGCCTCCGCCTTTGAGTACGACAAGAAGTACGGACTCTACACCAGGCATTATCACAGCGCCACCCGCGTTTAACACATATTTGTCTCGACAGAGTGGGGGATGATCCCCTATTCTGTCTAGAACACCAAAGGATATTTTATGAGCCAAAACGGAAACATCGCATTACTATTCAAAGATAACACCAGCACCTCTGAGCTGGAGAGCCCCGCTCTTAACCGGGTGAGCTACGGATCCAACACCTTCTATGTGAAGAATCCGAATGGAGTGTCAATCACCTTGGAAGTCAGCCCCGACGGTAACTTCTGGGTACCCCTGCAAGATGCATCCACTGAGGAGGCGTTTATCGTCCACTCCCTGTTGAACAGCAAGTTCATACGGGCCACACGCTCGGCTGATGCCGGGACAGTCACTGTCTGGGTCATTAGCGGCGGACTCGCACACCTGTAAGCTGTGAAAGCCGTACAACTACTCATTGAATCCCGGCTTCCTCCAGAACTGCGCGATTATAACCGGGAGTACACAGCTAAGTCCATAGGGAATCTCCTATCGGACTTGGCAGTTTCGTACCCAGATAAGTACGACGAGGTGAGCAGGCTTATCGGTGACACTGGGCGTAACAGTAGTTACTGGCAGGGTGACACCATCAAACTGTCTGACCTGAAGCCCGTATTCGACAAAGAACCGTTGTTGGAGCAGATGAAGGCGGAGATCGCGGGCTTACCACGGGATGACCCGAAGTTCGAGGACCAGCGCCAGGCTGTATGGATCCGGTACAACGAGGAGATGCAGAGGCTCACCAACGAGGCAGGAGCCACGTCCGATAACAGCATCGCACGAGCTGTATTGAGCGGTGCGCGTGGTAAACCCGACCAGATGAAGATGATGCTGACCGCCCCCGGACTCTACTCCAACAGTAAGGGTGTAGTTCCGTTATTCATCAGTCATAGCTTTGGAGAGGGCCTGCGCCCCGCTGAATACCTGGCTAGTACCTACGGAGCACGTGATAGTATTGTGAAGATCAAGACCGCTACGGCGAAAGGTGGCGATTTTGGGAAGCAAATTGCGCAAACTGCTGCTACTACGATAGTTACGACGAAAGACTGCGGTACAGACAACGGGTTGGACTTGGATTTGGCAGACCCCTCGCTGAGAGGCCGGGTGCTGGCTAAGGCCGTGGGTGGGCTGGGAGTCGGAACTGTTTTAGATCGAAGTGCCTTACAACAGTTGGAGAAGGAGAAGGTCACGACCGTTATAGCGAGGTCGGCCATGACCTGTAATGCCGGTACTGGTGTGTGCCAGCAGTGCATCGGTAAGTTTCACGATCAACGCTTTCCTAAGATAGGGGAGGCAGTGGGGGTAACAGCGGCTAACGCATTAAGCGAGCCCGTCACTCAAGGCAGCCTTGGATGTCTAACGGACGATACACTGGTTCGTATGACAGACTTCACTACCAAAAGAATCGACCAGATCAAGGTCGGGGACATGGTGTTAGGCTCGGATGTAAAGGCCAGGACCTTCCCGGTCAAGGTCCTACATGTGTGGGATAAAGGACTCCAACCGGTCAAGCGTCGGGTTTTCACCCAGCCGGAGCTATCAGTGGACTGTACTGACGACCATATCATGCTCTTGTCGGATGCACAGGGTGTTCTCAGCAAACAACCAGCTGGAACCCCGGGAGAGGTGTTGGCCCCCATAGTCGGGCTTCCACACCCTCTACCCAGAACAGCTGTGGAAGACCTAGGCCTTCTTCACTGCATGGACATCAGCGTCGATCACCCGGATGAGCTGTTTGTCCTAGCCAACGGTTTGATAGTTAAGAACAGCAAACATTCGGGAGGCCAGACAACAGGTAAAAAAGAGTATTCGGGCTTCAACGTCATCAACCAACTTGTGCAATCCCCAGAGGAGTTCCCAGACAGAGCCCTAGTCTCGGAAGAGAGCGGTACAGTCAGCTCCGTAGAAGAAGCACCCCAAGGTGGGTTCATCGTGACTGTTGGAGAATCCCAGCATTACGTACCCCAGGGGTATCCGGTGATGGTTAAGTCCGGCGACCGGGTTGAGGCGGGTGATCAGCTCAGCGAGGGCCTGATAGACGCGGGTGACATCGTACGCCTTCGTGGTCTAGGTAGCGGACGGCGTTACTTTGCGGATCGCCTACACCGTGTACTGGAAGACAGTGGATTCGGAGGGGATAAACGTAATGTGGAGATCGTAAGTCGGTCTGTCATTGATCATGCTCGTGTCGAGGATGACCAGAACCTACCCGGGACACTCCCTGACGATCAGATCAGCTACAACCGCCTTAGCCAGACCTACACCCCACCAGCGTCCTCCAAACGTCTTCCAACAGCAGATACAGTCGGCCAATACCTACAGAGCCCGGCTCTGCACTACTCGATTGGAACCCGGCTAAGCCCCTCCCAAGTAAAACGCCTCCAAACATCGGGCTATACCCATCTTGAGGTATCTCCGGAAGAGCCGGGGTTCCGTACGGAGATGCAGAGACTTCGGACATCCACACAGACCAACCCCGACTGGTTGGCCCGGCAAGGCGCTTCGTACCTCAAGAGTAATTTACTGGAAGGGGCGGTCCGAGGACAGGACACCAATATACAATCTAACATTCATTTTGGACCGAGGCTTGCATTTGGTAAGGATTTCGGTAAGAATACGGCAACTACAGGAGAATTTTAATGAACCACACACAGAAACTACAAGCAGCGCAATTAATGATGGAGAAAGAGGCCGGGATGAAGGCCTTGTTGGGTGGAGCTAAGAAAGTCCTCCCTTTTATGGGACAGGCGTTTAAGGGCGTGCCCGAACAGGTAGGAATTGCTCGGGCTGCGGGAGGTGCTAAAGGTGTATTGGGAGCTGGTTGGAAATCTATCACGGGAGGCGGGGCAGGTATTCGCAACACCATTGGCGGTTGGAATAACCGTAGACGGGCCATGGGCTTAACACGCAAGATGAAAGACCTGCGAGGTCAGTATGCGCTTACTGATAACCCCGCACTCCGTACGACCTTGACCGGTAAAATGGATGATCTAGGGGTCCAAGCTCGCAAATACCTCAAAATGGATGATGCGCCCAGTTTGGGTAATATGGATGACATTAGCCGGCTTGGAGCTGTTGGCAGGCTGCAGAAGAACATGGGGGTGAAGACTATGAAGGCCAACCCATTCGGAACCGCAGCCTTAACCGCTGGTGGTATGTACGGCGGTGCCCAAGGCATTGGCTACGGCGCGGGGCTCGCCACAGGTGATCGCAGTGGCGAACGCCAGTTTCAGGACATGAGCCAGATGGATACCCTCAGTCGCATTCAGTACCTACTCAACCCCGAGCAGTTCATTCAGAACCAAGGACAACGCTGGGATGAGAGTGGTAAACAACCTTCGGTCCTGAACTGGGCAATGTCTGGTATCGGTGGATTCCGTAGTGGTCAACGCCAGATACAGGACGTGATGGATAATCGAGCTTTACAGACCATGGGACAAGCACCCTGGTACCAACGTCTGGGCTACACCGTAGCACCACAAACAGCTATAGACCGTGTAAGACAGGGTATGGGACGCTAATGACCAACCTTGAGAAACTCCAGGCCGCTCAGGCCCTCCGCGTCAAGGAATCCAGCTGGATTCCCCGGACCGTAGGCTGGTTGGGCGCCAAAGGCTGGGGGGCCGCCAAGTATTTGGCTCCCAAGGCCCTGAAAGGACCGAAGATCAGTCAAGGACCACGGCGAGCCCTGGGTTGGTTGGGTCAGAGCTATGGCGGGGCAGCCTCCGGAGTTGGGAACTTTGGTTTGCGCAATTCCAAGCATGGTGGCAAGTTCTTTAAGGCACTCCGCGACCTAGGCTACCAAGGACAGAACTTTGGGACGCTCCAACGCGATATCATAGGCAATCAAGCGTGGTCCAAGGCATTCGCAGGTGGAAACTACAACCCGGCTAACTGGGGGCGCCACGCTCTCCGTAACTGGTCCGGTTTTGCCCTAGGTAGTGGTATGATCCCTCACACAGCTATCCCCTACTTTGGGTTATCTCCTATGAACCTTGTGCTGGGCGCCCAAGACGTAGCCAGTAGAGCTAAAGCACAACCCCGGATTCCGAGGGCTCCTCGCCCGCCAGTGCCGTCCCATAACAACTATACCTACGCAACTAACTACCCTAGGCGATAAAATGAATGATGTCATGAAACCAGAACTGCTAGAAACCAACCTTATCAAGATCTGCACATTAGGCAGCCGTGCCGCGGTACAGAACAGAACTCCGGGATACTACCAACACGTAATCAGCGGTTGCGACTGGGCTGGGTCTGACTACAAGCTACCTAACACCCCGCCAGATAGCTTCAACGCCCACGTTATGTTGGGTATCACCCCTGCGGGTGAGTTTGATATCCTACATATGGATCAGACCGCGGGCTCAGAACGCCAATGGGTCGTGAATTGTGTCCTGGACGACCATAAACGCTTGGGAGGCACCGCCCTTGCCAGCGACTTCGGAGCCGGAGTGGTTTCTAATGAGCTACTAGGGAAAGTTCTGGACCCCGCACAACATACGATCTTTAACTACTGTGGAGCAGACAACCCGGAAGTGCAGGACTCTGAGTTCGGACCCCGTCATGTTAGTATCAACCGCAATGCATCCCTTACTGGGTTCTTCGATGCCATAAGAGCAGGGCGTATCCGCTGCTATGATTGGGACGAGGCTGAGGCACTGCTGAGTGACTGCCTGTGTATGTCCCACAAAGAGACTCCGGCCTTCCGTTATGTCAGAACAGGGTCGGAACCAGTTAACACCATCCACGCCCTGAATTTCGCTTTCACTTTGGGCAAGATCATGCTAGGGGAATACCCTAATTACAAAAGGTACTAATATGAATAACTCAGAAAAACTACAAGCCTCACTATTGGTGAAAGAGGCGATAAACTGGGGAGCTGTACGAAACTACGGCGAACGTATGGGGCGCGGAGTGCGTAGATCTGGAGACTGGCGCGAGTTTGGGAAGGGCCTGGTTTCGGCGCCTGCAAACTTAGCAAGCGCCCTCAATATAGGTAAAGGTATAGACCCTGTCGGAGCTGCGGGGGGTCTAGGCTCTTACATATCGGGAGCAGGTCTAACAGGTTTGGCGACGGCACCCTTTATACTGCTAAATAATAAAATACTTGATAAGAAGCTAGCAGAATCAGAAACTAAACCCGGTGCACGAAGCTTCGCTGACATAGTGTGGAGAAATAAAATTTAATAACGGAGAAAGCAAATATGAAAGACTTATTCAACAAACTATGGAAGAAACAGGCTTCGGCCCAATTCAGCGACAACGACATCGAACGAGCATTTATGGACCAAGCCTACGGCTTCATCCAGAATAAGGCGGGTAAGCTCCTGAGCGACCCCCATCGCCTGGGCTTCGAAATCGTCTACAAGAATGACAACAGCACCCGCATGGTCGGTATCTTCGCCTTCCGGGCAGAGAAGCGTTTGTTGTACGCCCCTAGCTTCTTCATCAACGGTGAAATCAAAGGTACGGACCTCCTGTACCAGCATGACCGCAAACTCTTTACACCCCTGACGGAGGAATGGGCCAACTACCTCCTGAAGGCACAGAACATGAATCAAGGAAGTGGTTACCAAGGCGACGCCCCCCGGACGCGCTCTGCCGACCTCTATAAGCTGGTCAGTCCCAGCCAAAGTAATAACTTTAGTAAGTACGCCTCCTACGAGTCAGCACCTGCCACCATCGAGCCCCCTATTTCCGAGGTGCTGGACGAGATGTTTAAGCGGGCGGAGCTTCAACCAATTCTCCAACGCTTTATACTGGAGGATGGAGGTAGGCATGCGGTGGAGTCCATCGAACGCGCGGTTCACACCAATATGAAGTTCGCACGAGCTTTATCAGAGGTAGATCCCTCTCAATACCTTCCGGAACTCCCGGTTGAGAAGAAGGCGAGTACCGCACCCGTCCTAACGCTAGTCCGGGGACTGCAACAGGGGGTTAAGTCCGCTTTTGACCAAGCCCGAGTTCTTAAGTACGGCTTTACCCTGCTGGACGACCGCCATGACCTGAACACAGTTGAGGTCGATGACCTTCAGCTGGAGAGTGTCGCGGAATCCGGGGTGTATAAGGTGTTGATGGCAGACGGCTCCAGGCAGGAAATGGTGTGCGTGGTGGACGACAAAGGAGGTTGTGGTTCCGACGAAATGCGGACGACAGCCAACACCAAATGTGTGGACTCCAAAGGTCGGATGTCTGTAAGACGGGGCGACCCTGTTTACGGCGAGCAACTGATGGACCAAAACCTAGAGAAATACAAGAAGGCACCTACCGCTGGTAAAACCTACCTGTTCTTTGATGCGCAGAACCCCAGCCGGGGACAACTCTTCAAGGTCAAGAGCATTTCAAAACGCGGAGACATCCAGACTCTGGAACTCGAAACCGAGTACGGGTCTGAAAGGACCATGACGGTCAACCCCGACCTCAAGGGAGACCTTAAGGACAGTGGTGATGAGCTTCTGGCGGGCGCCGGATATATGTGGATCCCGGTCAAGACCAAGTCCACCGACTACGGCTTTGATGTGGAGGATGGAGAGGCGTTGGGTACTGACCAGTCGCTAAATCGTATGGTGGAGAAATCCGGGTCGATCCGGCTCAAGCTCTCAAACCATCCAGACAACGGCTGGAGCTTGAAGATGCTTGACAAAGTCGTGGGCAAGGACCTGGATGTAACGAGCATGGCGGTTAAGCTGGCTCGGGATCTACACATAGGCGCAGATCATGTATTTGGCTTGCTGGAGACGGCTCAGCCTTCGGTGGACTTCTGGATGAACGTCGACGGGCTGCGTAAAAGCGGGTCGATGCAGGTCATGGAAGAACCAGACTTTGAAGACGACTACGACAGCCAGTTCGGTGTGCCGGTTAACTACGGGCATGCACAATCTCTGGAGGTCAGCACCCCATTCGAGGAGCTTCCACAACAGCGCGTTGGCGATACGGAGGATCCAAACGATGGAGGAGGTGCGCCGCACGAGATGCTGATGAACGCATCTCCAGAGGAATTAGCGCAGTACGCCGAGATGAATCAGCTCCCCAACCTCTTCGAGCATGGGATAGTCGGTTCGATGGTCAAGTCCTTCGACTCCCCAGCCATGCTCGACCGGTATATGCCTGATCTGGAGAAGGCGCTGGATAGTATGGGACGCTCTCTCTTCCTCCTGTTCTGGAAGCCCGGCGAGTTCGACGACGCTTGGGGTCCTGAAGAGCGTCAGAGCACCGAAGACGAGATGCTGGCCAACTTCAAGAGCTTCGGGGACATGGTTCTCCATCTCCTACATAAATCTAAATCTAATCGAGGTGTGGTTGGTATCTCCAGTAACGCCACCGCATAAACAAAGGAAATACAATGAATAACCTCGACAAATTAACAGCGGAGCAAGCCCTAGCTTTATTAGAAGATAATCCACGTTTCAAAACTCTTTTCTACCGTAAAGCAGACTCTGACAAAAAAACAAATAAGAAAAAACCTAAAGACAAGACGATGAACAACACAGAAAAATTAGCATCCGCACAGATCCTAGCAGCCTTTTCACATAAACAAGCGGACGCACGTGCTGAGATGCTCGCAGCGCTCCCCTCGAATATACTGGCATCACTCATACCCGGACTCACTGGAGGTATGGCTGTAGCATCTGGGGGTATGGCGGGGGGCACCCCCACCTTATCGGATGAAGATTTAGAAAAAATAAACGGTAATCCAGCCAAGGCGATGATACCGGGTGTGGCGGGATTTCGGCAGTATAAAAGGCTGGGTAAGACCATGCACGGCGACCAAGCCGGTCCCAATGCCCCCGGAAACGCGTGGGGTGAAGTTCTAGGAGCCGGAGGCTTAAACGCTCTACTTATGGGTGGTGCGGGCGCGGGTCTTGGTGCTTTACTCGCGTCGAGAGACGGTGGTACTTCTACTCAAGACGGGGCAGTTATGGGCGGGTCCTTAGGTTTGGGGGCTGGTGCGACACTGCAAGCTGCTGGTCTTCTAAGAGGGTTGATTGAGAATCGTAACAGGGAGTTGGGCGGCCAATCCGAGTACGACCAAGACAATTCATCTCTACGATCAATGCTACTCCCAGGCTCAGCCGGATTAAACTACATGCGTAGAGTTAGATCCACTGACACTCCTAAGAAGAAGTCTGAAGACATCTAACCGTGAACTTCCAAAAGATACAGTGAACAACATAGGTAGACTTAAAGCTGCGCAGTTACTAAAAGAGGCCAAATCGCCCAAGATTGATGGTATGACAGGTGCTGCCAAGCCTAACCTCTCCGCTATTCGCCCAAATGCTGAAGACTTGCCTGGCACAGATAAACAGTGGGTGAGCCCTGCTCCAGGTGGGGAGTTCTCAAAAAAGAAAGAAGTGAGCCCCCAAAAGTTCTTGGGGTCTTACTACGGAGATAATCTTAAAATTGAACAAGAGAAGGCGAGAACCTACGCAGTTAAGAACAACCTTCCTTGGAAAGACAACCAGTGGACCACTCCCGGTTCATCCGCGTCTGTACCTATGAACTTCAGCGACAAGCCGTTTGCAGGCGCCTCACCCCCGTATGCTCTAATACGCGGCCCAGGCAGTCCAAGAATCGTAATGCCTACAACCAATCAGAATATAAACCCTCTGTTCAGTTACGAAAACGGCCTTCCCGAGGAACGACCTATGAGTCTTACATCTAAAGGTGTCTTGGGGCATGAGTTGTCGCATGTTATGTACCCGTTTGAGAGAGGGGACGTGGAAAGAACGCCCAACCGCGTCTCACGCCCGTGGCGGGCGGCTATGATGAATTTGGCGGATAGACGGGCGGTACTATCTGAGCGGAGGATGTACCCAGAGGTAAGTTCCTTTGAGTTCACCCCACCCGCCGCTGCCATCCAACGACACCTCTACAAAACCACTGGGAAAAGGTTGGAGAGCCCAGAAGACTATGATAAGTGGATACAAAGTATGGAGGGCGTTGGTGAGTCTAAGAGCTGGCAGGATCCGCTACCAACGGAGCTCAGGAGATGGCTACGCTATAGAGAGAATATAAAATCGCAACCTATGCTGGACTGGCGCAGGGATATGCGGTTAAATAATATGGACAATACTATGAGACACATCATCCCAGGTATTGTGCAGAACCAGCGTCCTAGTATGCGACCTAAACACGCGTTTATTAATAAAACAAGAATGAACAAAATGAACAACACAGAAAAATCAGCAGCCACGCCTTGGGAAGTCTATAAACGTAAAGAGCTAGAGAAGGAGCTAAGTCAGTACCAGAAGCTAGCAGCTGGTAATATGTTACGTCACTTAGTATTTTAACAACAAGACAAATGAACTTCCAGAAGATACAGCAGCTAAGTTGGTACATGGACTGGGGTGGAGAGCCCGACATGGGGGTTAACTCCCGTATGTCGGGTATCCCCCACAAAGCCCGGTTAAGCCGCTACCTCCACAACTACTGTAACCTGGAGTTCGGCTGGGATTGGGCAAAGGCCATGGTCGAGTCCGATACACCCCTGCCGGCCATCCTTGACCACCATGATCTACCGATCTACCGAGCTTATTGGTGGATGAAGGGCGAGCCCGACTCGCTGATAGACACGGTTGCCCAGATCGGGACTTATAAGTGTATGGAGTTCACCAAGGCCATACACGGCGCTTGGCACATGGCCCAGGAGAAGACAGGTAGAACCCGGGAGGACCACCTACAGGATCTAGCCTACCAACAGAGTGTGAGCATCGAGGTTATAAACGCCTTCGAGAAGCTGTTCTTCAACATCGAGGACAGACGCCGGGACTCAAAGCTTCTGCGTCACATTGTGTACCCAGAGACCCGCATGGTCGAGACCATGGAGGGTTATGCGGAGCAAGTGGGTATTGACATGATGTTGATGCGAGCCGCCTACAACAACGGGGTGGAGAACCTGTTGCAGATGGCGGGCGACCGCGACATGTACAATAATCCGGCATCCGCCGCAGATCTTGCGTCGCAGATGGAGGGGGTGTTGATGGCCCAAGGCCTGTTCCTAGCCAACAACGGCTTCCTGCATCAACGAGATTCTCAAGGCATCCGGCGTGCAACTCAGATGCTGGCCGCCACCAAGGCGGGCGGTCAGGAGACCGGACGAGATCAGACTCTGAACTTCCTGGGTGACATGATCCAGGACGAGATGAGGCAGCTTCAGCAGATGGACATGCAGGTTAAGGCCTATACAGACTAATTTTTTTCTTGCAAACCACAAACATTGTCTATAATACGGATCTATGAACCACTATACTGCCATCGAAGTACTGGAAACGTTGTTACCTACCATAAAGGAGGCGGGAGCACCTGAGAACGTACTACTGCAGTACGCGTCGGAGCACAACCTAGCCCCAGCACAGCTGGAGAAGATGGCGCAGGTGTTTAACACTGCTAAGACCCTAACCTACTTGGATAAGGCGGCGAACCGTGGAGGTAGCTTTTCGGTGGTGGATACCCAAGACCTTCTTAAACAGTACCAAGCGTATGAGGCGCCTACCGAGCGTGTGATGGATAAAGCCGCTTCAGCCCCGATCACACACAACCCCCTCCGATTTCCCGGACCTGGGGTGTACGCGCCCACTGTGAAAGCCGCTGACATTGATGACGACCTCCAACGCCACCTACGGCAGGCTGAGCGTTGGGCGCAGACCGAACAGCGTAATACCCTCAAGAAAGTTGCGGAGTTCCAGGATGAGCAACAGGAGATCGTCCTGGAGTGCGTAGAGAAGCTCGCCCGTATAAGCCGGGTTGTAGACAAATCTTTTAGTAACCAACAGATGCAGATGGATATGGCTTTCGTCATGGGTAAATCCGCCGCAGAGAGCCTTATTAAGGACGTATGGGGTACGGTTATGGACTTCGATATGGAGGATGTCCACGATAAACGGGCGTTTGATCAGGGCATGCGCCAGAACTCCGGTCGTCTGGAAGTACTGGAGATCGTATCGGAGCTTTTGGAAGCCCAGGGGATGCGCAAGGACGCAGGGGCCTACGCCTCGGAATTGATTAAGAGTGCTGGAGGAGTGGAAGGCCCTTTGACATATGAGCAACGCCTAACTACGGACGTCAACACCCACAATATGCAGGAGCTGCTATCTAAGTTGAAGCCTGGTAAGGGCAAGCCACCAAAGCCTGTCGAATCACACATCCCAGACCCACTGGACATCGGACCGGCAGCGTCCGATATTGAGAGTAAGATGGTTCGTCCGATGTCTGACAAACTGAACAAGATCGACCCCTCCCAGATTTTGAAATTATTACACGTTGAACCCTCAAAGTACAACAAGGCGCAGAAAGAGGTGGACGAGACACGGACCGACACAGAGCGTAGTGTGGTACTCGCCCGTCTGATGCAGAGTGATCCGATCATCAGCGAGGCTGATCCAGATACTGTACAGGATATCTATAACTCACTACAGGACGCTAGCCCTGAGTTCGTACGCGACCCCTCTAGGTTGCGTATGGCCCTGCGCGAGGCAGTGGAGTACGGAGCTGTCCCTATCCACACCCTTAACGAACTCACAACCTACCGCAAGAACCTAGCGGGTGCCCGTAAAGACGAGCACACCGTAGATACAGACACCTACGGAATTTAATGGATATCCGGCGCACTATCACTCTTATTGACAACGCTTACCACGCTCAGGTGGGCGTAGAGAGCCTGTCTGTGGTGGATCAGGATGCTGTAGCTCGGTTCGGGCAATGGCCCATTGACCTGGGCGGTGCCTTTGATGACGGGGAGGGTCTAGAGTTTGAGCTACCTCTGCAGGTTAGGTACTTCCCAACGCAACGCGTAGCCAAATCTATTTTTTACATATCAGATGCCCTAGCCGCCGATCGCACACTGTTGTGGGTTGACACCATAGTGCAACGTTTGGTAGAGGCACAGGCCGCTGCCCTCGGGAAGGACCCGAGAAACATATTGGATACCATAACAACTTACCCAGAGATCGTATAATGCCAGCTCGCGAAGATTTTATGTCACAACTCCAGCAGATCCTTCAGAATAAGGACATCACAACCCCGTTACTCGCCGCAGCAGGTACGGGACTAGTAGGCGGTACACTGGCCGCCAGGAGTCCCAAACGCCGCGGAGAAAGTCAGGAAGAACGCCGGAAACGCATTCTCCGCGATGCGATGCTAAGTGCAGGCGCCGGTGGACTTGGTACAGCCGCCTTACGTTACGGTTACGGCAGTCTTCAAAACGCGCTACCCGCAGGTTCGGAGAATCCGGCAGCCAAGGGCTTAGGGATTCTCGGACGCGTGGCTGGTGGGGGAGCGGCAGCGGGTGGTACGCATTGGATAGCTAAAAACCGGTGGAATGCGAGGGCGATGGACACCATAGAAGGGGCCTCTGAGGCTATACGGGCTGGAGCCCCTAAGAACACCTCCGAAGCACGTCTCCGACTCAAGAGTATGGTAGAACGTCTTTCTATGAATGAGAACCCCGCCAAGGCACTAAGCGAGGCTTTCCCGGACAAAGAACTACCAAAACTCCTAGAGCGCTCGAACATTCGTATGCCCGGATCGGGACCCACAGGTTGGGAAGCTTTTAAAGGTAGTCTGACGGGAGCCTATGGTAAATCCAAGGATGTGATTAAAACCGTTAGGCATCAACCAATCAAACAGACTTTGACATCTGTGCGTGGGCGTGTAGCACCCGATGGTGCACGAGCGGCTGCGCGGAGCCTACCAGGTAAGGCGGAGAAGCAGGTGTTAGAACGCTTAGTACCTTTCGCCCGACGTCACCCCGGATTATCTGCCGGACTCGCAACGGCAGTAGCCGCTCCCACTGCTTTACATTTGGGTGGTGAACTGCTAGGCTTGGGTACGCCCAACTTCTTAAACTATCAGGATTAATCATGTTAAAAGTACACTACGACACAGACCAGCAAGAGCTCTTCAAAGCCTGTGGTGGACACATGGCCACATTGATTGACACCGAACGCGGTGTGAAGTCCGCTGCCTCCGACCTCATTTCTCGCGAGATCATAGAGAAGTTCCGCCCAGACGATGACCATTTCCTTGTTCACAACATCGCTATGGGGGACACCGAGACATACGGCCCTAATAAAAATTTTGATGGGTGGTCGAAGGAAGCGTTGGAGACCAGGCATCAGACTTTCGTAACCAACGGGCACCTATTCCGCGAGCACCGTAATCGTGACCCCAAACAGAAGATTGGAGATATCAAGTATGCAGCTTTCGATGGAGGTAAGCAGGGTATGCACCGTGTGGAGCTCCTGTGTTGGGGTAACAAGAAGAAGGCCGCTGAGGAGTATGAACTGGCTAAGGCTGGCGAACCCCTTAGTTTTTCAATGAGCGCCAGAATTCTATTCGACAAATGCTCGGCTTGTGGCAACGAGGCTAAGACCCGGGAGGCTTATTGCGACTGCATGAAAAACCACCCAGGCCAATGGATGGCTGAGTTCCAGAAGTATGCGTTCGTAGACAATCCGGACCCGACCTTTTTCGATAACAGTCGCGTTAAGCGCCCTGCTGATCGTATTGCGCACTATCTGGAATACAGATTTCCTGATGCGGATATGCGTAAAGCCGCGTCGGAAGACCTTGTTATTCTAGGAACGGACTGGGCAGAGTACGAAGGCTTGTCCATCCCGGAACAACGTTGCGAACTACCTCTACCCACCCGAGACCTGGTCGAGAAGCTGGCGTCCTTAGGTAAGGAGATCCAAGCTGTTCTTGAACAGGGTGTACCCACTACTTCCGAACGCCAGGACTTCATGAAGAACGCCTCGGGGCGCATCCTTGGCGAGGAATTGACAGACGCTCAGTTGGATATCGCCCGGTCGGTGCGTCCCGGGACTCTTGCGAGGTTCTTAGCCAAGACCGCATCCATCCTCCCCTTTAAATCCTTTGCGGCCTATGCACTGCAACGCCCTATAGACTCCTTGGACAATGACCCAGTATGGGCGAAGGCCGCTTGCGGTATGCCCAACATCATGGATACACTACTGGGTGGGGTTGATACAGAGATGCTCAATATGCTACAGGCGGACGACGAGTTCACCTGCGAGCGCGACCCTCACCAGAAAGACCTGATTCAGGGTCTGATGGATAAAGCCGACCAGGAATTCAGTATCAATCCAGAAAAGAGCAAACCACGGATTATGATGCTGGTCATTAAAGGGGGTAAACATAACTTGTCTAAGATCGCCTCAGAGCTTCCGGCGAAGGACGACCAACTATCCCAGGGCCTGGCCCTAGCCTACGCGTCATACCAAGTACAGGCCTTGCAGGACATGCAGAAGCTGGCGGGTGTGGCGCTCGATGAACCCCTCTTACTCCAGGTAATGCTGGAAAATCGTAAGTACCATTTAAATACCAGCGATAAAAACTAAAAAAAGTCGTCATTAAGGGTTGACCTTCAACCCTGTTTATAGCAGAATACCAACATAACCTAATCAAGGAACTATATATGAGCCCATCTAAAGATTTTGAAAAAATTGCATCCAGCATCCGTAAGTGGAAGAGTGATAACGATAAAGCAGCCGCTGACTCCGAAGCACTCAGTATGAAAGACCCGGCAGACAAGGGCGAGAAAGAGATTCCCAGTCACCCCGACGGTGATAGCAAGAAAAAAACCATGGTTCCCGACCAACAGGCTGAGAACAAAAGCCGCGAAGGGCAGGACGTGACTGATAAAGACACCAAACCCAGTTCAACCGGTGAGAACGTGCCTGGTCCCGTGGAAGACGGTAATGCCAAGGACGACGCTGCTACATCCCCAGACACCCCGCTGTCTAAAATTGCCAACAAAGTACCGGGCCTGATGGATCGCATTAAAAATCTTAGCACCGCAACACCTGAGGGCACACCTGAGGGCAAAGCCGCCGGAGAGCAAGATCAGACCCTGCAGAACATGCAGTTCACTGATGCCTTCCACTTGAAGCTGGCATCCATCATCCTCTCCTCAGAAGAAGGTATCAACTTTGCTGAGAAACTGGTAGAGAAAGAAGCTGGATTAGAGGCCGCACACGACCTCATGAAATCCGCTGGCGAGCAACAGTACCTGATGTCTAAGGAAGCGGCTGAGTACGCACAGTGGGCTGAGTACGTAGAGCAGTACGCCGCACAGTGCGAGGACCAGTTCAACGACCTTACCAAATCTGCGTCTGAAGAAGACATGCAGGAAATCATCAAATTAGCGCAATCTCACGAAGCCATATCTAACAAATTTGAGCACGACTTCGAAAAACAAGCCTATGACGTTGGTGCTGCCGACGCCGCTGGCATGGAAGACGTAATGGCCGGTGGTGAGGAAGTTCCGGGCGAAGCCCAACTCAACCCCGAGGACATCCTGGCCCTTCTGGATCAGGCTGTCCAAAGCGGAGAGCTCGACGAAGAAACCGCCATGATGCTGGCTGAGCAGTTGCTTGGCGGAGAAATGGGCGGGATGGACGGTGGCGAAGAGATACCACCTGAAGCCATGGCCGCAGAAAAAATGGCCAGTGAAGTACTCTCTGTCTAAGGTAACACGATGGAAACCACCTACAAACAAGCTGAAGTAGACGCTATTCTTAAAGAGACAACTCCTGTAATTCAGGAGTTGATGGAAGAGTGTATAAAACTGGCTGACGAAAACAAGGACCTTCAAGCCCGTTTGGAAGCGCAAGCAACTAAAATGGCTGAGAAGCAAGCTGAGTCGGAGAAGGTGGTGCTGGAGAAGGTGGCGCAGGCTCGTAACGGTATCTTTGATGTCCGGGAAATCCGGGACCTCGTAGATGGTATGAAGCTCGCCGGATACATCGTAAAAGAGGAAGACGCTAAGGACGTGATGAACGCGATTAGCAACGACCCAGGGCAGTTGCTTAAGGTGGCTGCCACTATTTTAAAACTTTCTACTCCCGCGCCGATTTCCGGTCAGGGAGTGAATAAAACCGCAGGACACGCTAACCATGGTTCTAATCAGGGTCTTTCATCCGAATGGGTGGAAGATGGCTGGTTGGATATCATAAGTAGCGGAGAATGCTAAACCACAACCGATAGGAGCACGCAACATGAACGACAATTATGGTCTAGTAAATGAACGTATCGCACCTCGTATTGAGGTTCTCCGTGGCTACCGCCCGGAAACCCCGTATGAAATGCGGACGGCGTACCCTGTCGCCTTCGGAGTCACCATCAAAAGTGGACAGGTCATCGCCCCCAAGTGGAACGCGACAGCCCTCACTTATGAATGGGTTCTCCCCGGTGCTGGAACTGGCCATGTGGCTGATTTCTACTGGGCTGCAGATGACTCAACGGACGAGGACGTCCAAGAAGCCGGCAAATTGCCCGCACTCTCATGTGCTGGTCAGTTCGAATTTGAAACCCCGTACTTTGACGCTGACGGCACGTACACCGTTGGGGCACAGCTTACACCTGACCTGGATAATCCAGGGGATGTGAAAGTAGTGACACCCAATGATGGCACACTGCCTGTTATTGGTCAGATCTCTCGGGTGAGCCCCGTGGCTTTACAGTCCACCGTAAATGGTGTACGCAAAAGTCGCAATTCGAACGTCAAACCCCGAGTCGCAGACCCGGACAACGTCGGTGAGTTGATGGTTAATCCACGTCTCAACGTCATAACCATCCGTACCATTAGCATTCCCGCTACTGTTGCCATCGCCTAAGGAGCCAAGCAAATGAACGAAAACGAAGATATCGAAATCGTTGATGCCGCTAAGGAAGCCGAGTACTCTCGACAACTCCTGGACGTAATCAACAACGCCGAAAATGGGCAATTGAACAAAGTGGCCAGCGCCGGTACCAGTATGATTCGTCGTCGTCTCCGTGAAAACGGTTTCACGCGTCGGATTCTGCCACACACTGACGTTGACGACAGTGCCCTCGCCGAACTGCCGAACTCCGACAGACCTGCGATCATTGAATACATGGAACCTGACAGTCCTGGTGCCGTCTCCTTGTCGTTTAACGACTCGGCTGACACGCACTTCTACCGGGCTGACAAGTTCATCGTGTACTTCTCTAAGATCAGTACGCCGGAGTTCACCAAAAATGTAGATGAGTTACGCACCATGCGTATTCCTTTGCGCGAGGTGGTGACCGACAATGCACTGAAAGACATCCAGACTCATGAAGATGAGCGCTTCCTCCAGTACGTGGACCGGATCCTCGGTACATCTGGAATTGTGGGCGCGGCTGGTGCCATTGGTGCTTCTGGTGAACAACAGTGGTTCGAAGACCCTGCGTCTATCACCCGTGAATCCTACATCGACAGTATCTCCCACTTGGAAGATGCGGGCCTTAACAACGGTACGTTCTTGCTTAACCGCAAAACCGCCTTGGAATGGGTCAAGTTCGCTCGGGAAGAATCTGGTGGAGACCTCGCGGAACGTACGCTAATCGAAGGGCGTAATGCTCTGGTTGGTGGTAAGTTCGTGGGGATTCCTCATCTGTTCACGATCAAGAAAGATCTGGTGCCCGACGACGCTGTTTATCAGTTCGCCGAACCTGACTATCTCGGTAAAGCCTACGTCCTGCAGAAAGTGCGTATGTTCGTTGAGAAGAAGGAGGACATCCTCCGCTTCAAAGCCGTAGAAAAACTGGGTATCACCATTGCTAACGTAGCAGGTGTCGCACGTCATGACTTCAATGTTAGCTAAACAGTAACAACGAGTCATGTACTAAGAAAGGCGGGTAGTGTAAACTACCCGCCTTTTTTTATGGACAAAATTAAAAAGATTGGCATACTGCGACTATGAAACTAACATCTGACTCTCCCACTTTTATACTGGCGTTTTGCCAAGAATGCGAAGACCATGGTTTGAACGAGAAACAAGCTGGTGAACTCTACCACCTATCACGCCTGGATGAGGCTGGAGACAGCCCTGAGTTTGCTGAGGGGTTTAGAGAGGGATTGGAGAAGCAGGCGGTTAAGCCCTTCATCATGTTTCCTAAGTCTACGGTCGCAAAAACGGTCGCAAAAAGGGTCACTAATGAAGCAGCCCGGGCAGCGCCCGCCGCTGGAGCAGTAGCGCGCAAGGCCAGGAAACCTACCTTGAAGAAGACCCTGCAGTGGGGCGGAGGCCTCGCAGGCCTCGCAGGAGGTGGTTTGGGACTCTCCGCACTAGGTGGAGGCCTAGCGTCAGGTGGTAATCCGTTTAAGGCGTTCACAGGGCATTCCAGTAACGTGATGGATGCGTACATGATGCCTAACATCCCAACCTGGGCTCTCCCCGGACAAGGTCAGACCTCTAACTCCAGAAGCTCCGGCAGGAATGCCTTCAGTCATATAGACGGGTTTGCATCAAACTCTACGGGCGCCCCGGCATCCAACACCCCCAGTGCATTACTCATAGCCCAACAGGCCAAACAACGTCTAGGAGAGCTTGATAAGCAGATAGCGGGGTTACAAGGCCGTACAACCGAAACAGGATTGGCCGGAACCCTTCAATCCCGACAAATACAGAGCCAGATCCGGGAGTTGAACAAACAACGAGCCGAAGCCAGCCGTCAGATGGTTGGATCCTATACTGGAGGGTTCTTGGGCGACCAACGCCGTGGCCTGCGTCAAATCAGCGACCGACTTGGGACCCTTACCTCTCGTCAGGGGCAGTTGGAGGATAAAGCAACGGGCATGAACGACTACCTGCAAAACAGCGGACGTAAATGGTACGGACGGTCTTGGAATTGGCTGACAGGCGTAGAGAACCGTGCGGAGAGCATTCTCAGCAGCCAAGCCCAACTTGAGCGTGAGATGGAGTATCTCAGACAGGCTCGCTACAACCTTCATAACCCGGCGATGTAATGAGCTTGAAGTACGAGCAATACCGAGCCCTTCATGCTACTCAAAAGTTATTGAGAGCACTTAATCTCGGCGAGCACGGGGCAAGTCCGGAGTTACAGGAGATGGCACGGCGTTGTCTCCGACATTACCCTTTTCTATCCAGGAAAGGTGAGCCACTATTTAGTCAGGACGACTTTGAGTGTCTGGACTTGGAGGACGGATGAATAATAATGATATACTTATAGCGTCTAGGCTCTTAAAGAGCGCCCTTACCGCCTCAGAGCCATTGGATGACCCGGCCTACTTTGAGCTCGGGCGAAGGTCCTTCGAAGGCGACAATCGCCGGTTGCAGATACTGAACGGGCAGGTCGTTCCGGATCCTCCGTCTAGGTGGGAAACGGCTCTACGAGCGTTGGCGGGAGCCGGTATAGGAGGGGTTACTGGCAATATGTTTGGTAGGATGTCAGACGACCCGGACTTACAACTGTTATCCACGCTGGTGGGGGCCGGAGTAGGCGGGGCTTTGGGGCAACGTGGATCTCATCTACCGAAGGCTCGACAACAACAGGCTGCGGCGGATTACCTGCGACATCTTCACTCCTTAAAATATCAGCAGGAAGAACAATGAGCTATCTAACCGTTGAAGACGTACAGGACTTTATGATGGACCGAGGAGTGGAGGACAACGACCTGGAGTTGGATCTGGCGTTCGCCCCAGAAGAGATCCAAAAGGCAATGAACCGGGCTGCCCGGGAGTACAACAGCATCCCGCCTCTGGGTATAAGCAGCGCACACGGCAATCGCCTACCGGACGACACCAACATATTTTTGTATGCGACTTCAGAGCAACTATGCAGATCGCTGTTGCACAAGCTTCGTCGCAATGATGTGGACTACACCGCGGGCGGGGTGGGAGTGAATTTGGTGGCGAAGCGCATACAGCATCTCCGAGAGCAGGTACAGGAAGAACGTGCGCTATGGGAGCCTCGGGCTCGTGAATTTAAGATCCGGATGAATCTGGATCAGGCTTTTAGAACATTTGATTAATAACAAAAGGACAAGAATATGAATAATTCAGATAAATTAATGGCGGCGAAAATATTGAATGGTTTTCAAGAGAAGCAAGCTATGGCAACAATCCTTGGAACTCTCATTGGGAGTGCCCCTGGAAACAAGAAAAACCGCGACGCCCGTTCTAACTCAGCTCAGGGCGGGGCCCTGAGGGGTGTGGGACGAGGAGCTCTAACCGGTTTAGGCGCTGACATCGGCGGTGGAGCGTTGATGATGAGCAGATTAAACCAAGCATTTGGGGCAAAATCTATATTGGATAGAATAAAGAATCCCAAAGCACGTGCACTTGCATCAGTGCTCCAAAGCGTGGGTGCAGTGAGTGGTGGTGCATTCCTTGGTGACCGCATCGGTAAAGGTTTGACTGGTGAATACGGGTACAACCCCGAAGGTTAATGCAAATCCTAGACATCAATCTCCAACCGGCCTATGGCCAGCGTCAGGCGCTGGTCCGTTGGAGCTCTGATGTCGCGCTGGAAGCGCAGAACCCAGTCTACCACATCTACCGCTCTCCGGATGGTGCGGGTGACTGGGAGAGGGCTAATACCGATCCCGTAGACGCCCTAGAATACCTTGACACCAACTTCCATTTCAACAGCCGGCTGACGGTCCCGCACTACAGGGTTCTGGCAGTCCTACCTAATGGGGATATGATCGACAGCCCAACCAAGGGCCTATATCAGGACATGAGCCGTCAGGAGTACGCAGCGTGCTCCTACATGATACGACAGGAGTACAAGCAGATACGCCACGATGGATGGAAGATCCTACACTACATACCGCTTACCCGAGGGGAGATCCAACCAGGCTGGGACGGCACTACCGGACAACTTCTAAAGGACTGCCCTGGAGAAGACGACGGGTATGGTCAGAAGTACGTAGGCGGATACCGCGACCCATTCTACACCGTACTTCACCCGGGAGACATGGGGCCTATCATCAAGCAACGCAAGGATGATGGTATTGGTGTGTTTGACCAGAACAAGATTACAGTCCGAATGCTGGCGTTCCCCCAACCCCAACCTGGGCACCTCATTGTACACCCCTCCACTGATAACCGGTGGATGGTGACAGAGGCGGTCAAGCCATTCCTCTTTAAAGGGAACTACCCTATAGCGCACGCCTGTCAGTTGGAGCTACTCCGTAGAGAGAGCCCTGCCTACCGCTTGCCCATCCCCGATCTTTCTACTTTGAAATTACCATGACCATCCCAGCCTCAGCCCGATCCTACTTTGACTGCGTCTACCACAAGCCGTGGACGCTGGTGAATATCCGCCAGTTGTTCACCATGGCCTTGCAGACCCATTGGATGCACCCAGAGCATCATCAATCGACCATAGGTACAACCGATCTAGCCTGCCTACGGTACGCGCCAGACTCTGATAAGGAGATCATCCTGAGCGAACGCCTGACAATCGCTCCCACCCACACCATAGACGAGACACGCCCTACTCAAGGGGTGTACATCGGAGTACCGGGTGGTATACAGTTCAAGAAGCTGGTGACGGATAACCTGGCGGGCACCTCTATCGATACCTCAGAAGAGATCTTCGCACACCAAGCTACTGTAGGACTGTTGTTCAGCCATCTACATAGTAATGCCGACACGGCGTTGCTCATGATGCAGTCAACCTCAGTGTTTCTCTACGCCCTTCGCAAACACCTAAAACAACACCCCAACTTCCTGGGTATGGACCCCGGGCAGGCTTCTGACGCCCGGCTCATCGAAAAAGCGAGCGAGCCGATGTATAGGGTTGACTTATCCTACTCTTTCAGCTTTAATTACCAGGCAAGCGTAAGCCTGGAGAGTCACCGCCTCAAAACATATGGTGCACAACTTTCAGAAAGTGCTTGACCTGCTTCATCAAATATAGGAAACTACCATCATGACAATTCCAAACTACATCCGCCCACAGCAACGCATCTTCCAATTACTGGACATCACACCCACAGCTACGGCTGGCCGGATTAATGCCCTCGTCGTGGGTCCCGCCTACTTCGTACAGCGCTACGGACAGGAAGAGCGACAGGCCTCGACCTTCGCCTCCGCCGGACAAGACCTGCTCTACACCTTTGTGGATGAGATGGGAGGAGTATCGGAGTTAGAGGACACGGACTACACTCTAGACACCGCCTCCGTACGAGTGTTCGCTGAGGATGTAGAGGCGCTGTTAAGCACGTTTGATGACACGGACCTGACCCTCGATGCCGGGCGCACCAAACTTATCAGCTCCGTAGATGACTTCCTGGGAGCCTCTCTCCGCTCCGAGCTCGACAACCGCCCTGTACAGGTGGGAGACGTGGTTGATGTGGAAGTAACTGGCGGATCGGTATTCCGCCGGACCGTCGCGTCTTTTGAGGGTGATAACACCATTATACTGAATATGGCTGTACCCGGAGCGGGTCTTGTGGGTTTTAAAACGATTTATATTCACTCTGGCGAACTTGAGGCGTCTCTACTCACAGTAGCGGGTGCCAAGGTCTCGACCGACGCGTTCATCGGGCTCACCATCGTTGGCAAGGACAGCGCAGCCGCCTTGCAGGATGGTGTAGGTAACTTGTTCGTGCAGTTCCGGGCCTTAATGAAGCCTCCGGCTGACGAGAGCTACATCAGCATCCGCTCTGCGCAGGACATCATCGACAATCTGGGCACCATTGCCCTCGATAACGATCTGGCATATGCCGCTAGTCGCGCCCTCAGTGGTTCGGGTGGTAAGCGTATCTATGCCCTGCGTGTCGCTACAGACGACGTCTCGGGCTTCTCCGCCGCCCTGAATAAGATCAGCTCTACTGATTATACCTACGCCTTGGCTCCCATCACAACCGATACGGGTGTAATGGACATTGTTGCCACCCACGTAGGAAGTATGTCCCAACCGGATGTCAAGAATTTCCGGCGCGCCTACCTTGGCTACGATAGCCCCGGCGAATACCCGGTGCTTGAGACTGTGGCCTTCACAGCCGCGACCTTTAATAGTAACGCCAACCGCTACGTAACCGTCACGAACGGTGGGTTGATTTCAGCTGGTGTTAAATCCGGTTATATCTTCCGAGCTGGTGGAGCCGATTACGAAGTACAAGAACGCATTTCCGACACAGAGTTAATTCTGACTGGTGTGGGTGCTGCGGCCGGCAACGCAGATTTACTGAGTCCCGATACCGCAAGAGGTCAGGCAGACGCCGTTATCTCTCGTGCTGGAGCGTTCGATAGCCGTCGGGTAGCACACGTATGGTCTCACAAAGGTACGTCCTTCGTCGAGGGCTCCTACCAGGTGATTCCCAATCGTTTCGCAGCATCCGAGGCCGCTGGTATACGTAGCGCGCTTCAACCTCAACAAGGTTTGACCCGTACGGAGATCACGACCTTTACGGACGTAGCGTCCATGCACACGCTTTTCACCAACGATCTGTTGGACGAGATTGCGGCCGCCGGTACTTTCATCATCACCCAAGACGTGGAGTCTGGATCGGTCTATATTCGTCACCAGCTTACGACCGACACCTCTAATGAGAGCCTCTACTACGAAGATAGTGTGGGTACTAACCTGGACGACCTCTCCTTCAAGATTAAAGACGCGTTAGAGGGCTTCATCGGTAAGTACAACCTGACACCGCAGACCATAGCACAAGCTCGGGGGGCTGTACGGGATATCCTTCAGGAAGCTACCGAGTCTGACGCTGGAGCACAGGTGGGTGCACAGATTATCAGCTACGCCGACCTCGTAGTCCAGGCTGACCCGGTTCTTAAAGACCGCTTGCAGATCAGTGTCACGGTCGAGATACCGCTCCCTCTCAATAACATCGACACCTACATCAGAGCCTCTATTGGCCTGACTATCTAAGGAACAATTATGGCACAAACAGATATACTCGGATACAAACGCGACGTCCACCCCAACGGGCAGATCTTCTCCTCGGAGTTCGCCACCATCAGCTTGGGCTCTAAAATGGCCCTGGTGCAGAACGTGACGGCCAGCTACGGGCAAACCGTACAACCTAAGTTTGAAGTGGGCTCTCCCACCCTCTACTGGCTTACAGGTCAGCCTATGGGGCAGGTGCAGATTGCACGACTCGTTGGACGAGGCGGCTTCTTTGATTCCTTTGGCTCATTAGAGAACTCCTGTGCTAAACTCCTTGGCCTTAAGATTGGTTTGGATGGAACGGGCGGCTGTACAGCAGCACAATCCTCTGGGGGTTCCGGCCTTAACTTCGACGGAGGGGTTGTGTCCAACCTAACAGCATCTTTCAGCGCCGGCGACCTACAAGTGCAGGAGGGTGCGACCATCCAGGTAGCATCCATGCGCCGCGGTTAATCTCGTTTGTACTTGCCTTTAAGGCGTTAGGTGTCATATAATAGACACCTAACGCCTTTAATGTGTAATTTATGAGTCACCACGCTAAATCTATCTCAAACGAAGCCACGCAACTTGGCCAAGAACAAGCCGTGTCCCTAGTTTGGGGTTCTATCTACTCAGGGGTAATCGGGGACTACGACCGGGATAGCGAGACTTATATGGTGGATGTCGACGGGCAACCGTTGTCCTGCACCTACGCAGCCCCCACGTTCTGCAGGCTGATCGGTATCCAGTACAAGCAGATACTTCCGGCAGGTACACAGGTGCGGGTAGTCTACGACACACGCCCGTTTATTATAGGAGCACTCCCCTCGAACCCAGCAGACCCCGGCAAGCAATCAGCCAACAGTAGTGGTTCAGAAGCCGAACCCAGTTTTACACACCATAGCGGGCACCGGGGTCTGCATGGTGAGCAACCTGACCAGGACCAGCTCGAAGGCGAGTTGGACATGACCAACATCATGCAGAGTGGTATCAAGCTACTGACCTTTATGGCCCGGTTACAATCGGGGGAGCGGGCGGTCGTCGAAACCTGTGTGCTGAATGATATGGTGCGTATAGTCAGCGACTGCTTCCGCCACCACAGCGCGTTTGGAGATCAACTGATATACAACGATGGACGTCTTAACAACGTGGAACACGGGACATCCTACGACCACGAGGCTTGGGGAGTCCTACCGGAAGAGGGCGAGGCCCTTAAGAAGCTGGATATGGTGGATGGTAAAGTTGACTTAGAGAGTGTGGCAGAGACCGGGCGGTGGCGCTACAGCCGCTTTATAGGCTTCCTGGGTGACATGGTCCACATGATGGTCAGTGACCCGACGGAAACCCTCGGGCAATTAGCTGAGTCTGCGCTGCGTGCAGGTAAGGCGCGTGTACAGATCATGAACGATGGTACACTCCTAGCCCAATCGGTATCTGAAATATGCTTGGAGCGGGTAAGTCGGGTTATCGTCCCGGTTCAGCTCAAGACAGACGATGACCCAGACGGGGTGTTGTCCTCCGAATTCGAGCAACTGGAGCAGAAGTTTCTGAAGATCTGGGAGGGGCTTACTGAGGATGCAGAAGGTCCGGATCTGGCTAACATGGCATATCAACTACGGAGCTACGCTAGGTGGATGAATAGCTATCACAGCCTGGCGCGATTCCTGCAGATGGGTAAAGATTGGAAAGTACCATCGGAGTCTGCGAGTCCAGACCCGAGCTGGACCAACGCCGAGAAAGATGTTGAACGCCAAAACGAAGGACGCCAAACGTCGTACGACACCTATGCTTGCTTCCGTATCATGCGGGATGGGTCGATCGTGATATGGGCGGGGGATGGGAGTAGCATGGTGATGGCCGACCGCGATATCCAACTGCACGCCGCGAGACATCTTGACCTGTTTGGGGCCGGGGATGTCCGTATTCGGGCCGGTCGCGATCTACACCTGGAGGCCCGGCGCCACACGAACCTGATGTCGGTTGTGGGAGGTCTGCGCCTCAAAAGTCGAACATATTGGGACGCCCTCTGTGAGCAGGGAAGTCTTTGGATCAAATCCGATGCCGACCCAGATGTGGACCCCCCTGAAGTGCCGGAGGGTGACCCCGAGCCTGTTGTACGCAAGCACGCGATCATTCTGGACTCCACTAAAGGCAGGGTGTTGGTTAACGGGCAGAAGCAGCTGATGCTCAACACCGAGAGCGCACCCGGCGAGGAGGAGGAAACAGACTTCGGTATCACGATTCAATCTGGGCGCGCAGGGCTACGCCTTCGGTCTGGGGACAAGCTGTCATTGATTGGGCGTACGGTGGAGACCCTGGCGTCTAGTATATACAGCAAGTGCACTACATGGCTTGCTGAGGCTGCCAGCGAGTTTACAGTATTGAATCGTTTTTCACACCAAGGGGGTACGCTTAAGGTGGATCTGTTACGTGCACAGTACCTAGACGCCGCGGACGGGTTGATGGGACCCGAGGCTTCCGAGGGTATGAAGCGTCGCGGTATTATGGTTAGAACGACACCCACGACCCAGGACGATACTGATGTGGACGCCTACCCCTTCAAAGATCGAGAAGAGTTGGATGATCTGGAATTATCCGAATCGCTAAAAGTAGAAGAGGCTTTTGAGAAAGATGAGAAGTGGGATTACCTACCCGAGGACTATGCAGAGCGGGTTAACAACCGGGAGACCATCACAGAGCAGTATCTACAACAAGATTTACCAGACTCATTAGGAGACGACTACGCCAGCGGCAACTGGGGCCCGAACGACACCAAACTCAAGTCCTCAACTCGGACAGGAGCTGGAACTCCGTATAATAACTCGACATCGGAGTCTAAGCAGTATAGAGGTGGAGAAGACCTGCGAAAACCCGGTACCACCAACCCCGCGGATCAGGCGGTAAAGGCATCGACCTACGACCCCAAACCCAGTTTATGGAAGTATCTGAAAAACATAACATAAGGATGAGAATATGAATGAAGACCCAAACAATGTGAGTGCAGAGGAAGTCCAGGATTTCCTGCGGAGTGCAGAGAAAACTACCCCGGTGGAGTTGGACATAGACCCAGAGCAAATCGGTGTGATTTCCCAACCCGAGGAAGTACCGCCCTTTGACTCCCCTCTACGCCCAGAATTAGATCCGGATGTACAGAGTGAGGCCACCGAAACCCTGTGGACATTACAGGCTAGTCCCGACCTACGGGTGGAGGTTGAGGAGTTGGAGAAAAACCTATTCTGGAAAGCCGCTCTTAACGACACTCCGGTTATTCTGCCAACCTACGTTAGGAACGTACAGGTTACGTGTAGAACCCTATCTCAGTTCGAGATGGATGTGATGTTCTCAGCCTTGGACAACGACTCCACTAAACGTGTGGTGCTAACCGAGGGACAGTTCGCTTCTCAGATGCAGGATTACAGCCTGTTCTGTCAGGTTCAGCAGGTGGGAGACCAACCCTTTAAGTACGCTTTTGAAGCAACTAAGTACGATTCACTGGCAGATGCGGCGCAGGCCTTGCGTCTCCACCACACCCAAGCTAGTCGCACATTCAACCAAGCTCTTAGAAGTTGTTTGATACACGCCCTACGTGTGTTCAGTATCAAGATCAAACTCTGCACCGACAACCTGCATAATGAAAATTTTTGGACACCCCCGGAAGAAGACTGATGCTCCTGGCTCACCTCCGGGGGCTACTAAAACCAGATTATAAGCATGGACTTGTCAGCCGAGGCGCTGAGAAGATGATCCTACGCGCCCTCGCAGCTGAGTTGCAGGCAGAGGCTCTAAATGCAGGGGCTCAAGCAGATGCGAGCATACTGCCCATTATATCAAAGGATGCTAGGGTGGAGTCTTACGAGAATATGAGCGGAAGGTTGCGCAAGAGCGATAGGTTGCGACGCTTGTTGTTCCGTGAGAACATGGTCGATAAACAGAAGAGCGCGATTGACTCTATGGTCGATTTGTTCTACGCTCTGGAGAAGGCCCAACTCATAAGATCCTGATGTCATACAACTATAACCAAAACTTCCAGACAGACTACGCGCAACCATTTGGCGGGTTCAACCCCAGCCAGATGGAGTATATCCTGCGTCAATCCCGGATGCAGGACCAAGCGGCGTTCCAACAGCAGTTACTACGGTCTGACCCCCGGGCACAGTTCGCGGCCGCCATGTGGGAAAACAACATGGGGGCGTTGGGTAATCAGGGACGTAACACCGCAAGGTTGATAGCCGGCTCCGCCATTAACTCCAGACAGTTGAGTCCGTTATTCGGGGGAAGTCGGGTTGACATGTACTCAGGCATCGCAACCGGGTTGGGTAACGCCGGTCTGATGGGCATGCGTATGGTGGGGGATGGTCCGACTCGAACGGAGTCGTTCCATGGACCCGGATCTCTCACATCCTTAACCGCCCGTTCGATGTTGGGCGTTATGGAGAGTAACATGTACAACCCTCTGGGCGGAGCACGGACGCACCGTACTGGTGGTCTTGATCGTTCGGAACTCGGGGCGGTTGCCGGACACATGCTGTCCAACGGGATGTACGGGGAGGTTGGGAACGTCGGTACGATCCATAAATACAAGACGCGCGCAGAGGCTAAAGCAGCCCGAACAAAATTCAAAGGTTCGGGTGATACCGACTCGGTGCGTCAGATCGATGCGATGTTGCAGGAGCATACAGGTAAAGACGGGGAGGCTCTTGATTTTGAAATGCCCCAACGCCTGATGACCATCGACGATGGTATGAAGGAGAAATTTAGGGCTGCGACAGAGCAGGGTGCGAAGGTCGTCGGGCAGATTAAGGATATCCTGGGCGACATCGGCTCCTCAGCCTTAATCGCTCAGCTAGAGAGTCTAACGGGTGGTGCGGGTGGAGCACAGAGTCTGCGTATGGCCGAACAACGTCTGCAGAAGGTGGGGGCCATGGCGGCTGCCGGAGGGGGTAGTCAACAAGCGTACTTGGCGGAGCACGGTCGGGTAGCTGGCTTGTACCAGTCAATGGGTATGTCCTCCTTCTCTGCCGCGGCTGCCAGTATGGATACGATGGGTGCTATGAGCTCCAAACGGCTTCTTAACCAGAAGTATGTGCAGACCATGGCGGATCAAGGTGTTTACGTGGAGGACCGCTCGGAAGATGCGATTACCGAGAGCGTGATGAACGTCGCGGCCATGCATGATGAGAATCCGGAATTGGCGACAATGCTATATGCGGCTCAAACCTCTTCCAAATTGACTGGAGAACAACGCGCGGCGCTGGAGAAGAAGATTCAGGGCGCGACTAATGCCGGAGCAGGTCTGACGGGCGCAGAACGCCGTCAGGCGGTCGGAAAAGCTATGGCAGGGGCCGCCTCCGAGGTAGAGCGCCAGACAGGACGCTCCTTGCGCGATTGGAACGATCGGGCTGGTGGAGATGCTCTAGGTCAGCTCCAACCAGGCGGGGCGTCCATCATGTTCAATATGAGCCAGAAGGAGATGGGTAATCGCTCCTGGGATCTACTCAGTAAGGACCTATACAATGAAATGGGTGCCAATGTTTCAAAGACCGGTGTAGCTGTAGCGAAGAAGTACAGTAAAGCCACTATAGCCAAACACGCTGCTACAGGGGAAGATTGGGAGGGTATGACTTCCGCGCAACTCACGTATCTGGCTGATACTCTGAATGGTAAGGACTACTCTGAATTGGTCTCTGAAGAGGGGCAGACCGAGGCGTTAAAGAAGGAGATAGAGGAGCGCCATGGTGCGATGACCCTGGGAGACACTCCACGAGGTCAGAATTCTATAATAGAGGGTATACTTGGTGGGGAGACTATATCAGACGCAATGGTCGGGGAGTCCCTGCGCAATAAAAATAACCGGGGTAAAACACAAGAGACGATGGGTTGGGATGACAAGAAGCGTAAGGCATTCATTGATAAGCACGAGGCAGGTGGCGGAGCCGTGCTTATGGACAAGGATGGCAATTATGTGGTGTACAACGCGGAGGAGATGGAAGCCGGGCGCAAGGGGTTGGAGCGTGAGTCTTCCGCAGCAATACAGAAGAAGTTGCTTGGGTCCGAGCATGTGTTTGATGAGACGCTCAGTCCCGAAGCTCTAGGCACGAAATTTAAGGCGCGGACAACAGAAGTATTTGCGCTGGAAGGAGAGGCTCGTGTAACAGCATTGAATGAGATGACTGAAGGCATTAAAGCGGGTGACGTAGACCCCGGAGTCTTTTTAGCCCAACTTGAGACAGAGATAGCAACAGGGCAGGAGGCCGCAGATAAGATAAAGCCCAAAAAGGCTGTTGAGAAGAAAACGCAACAGGACTACGTAGATAAGCTGAAAGGACTCCGAGATGAACTACAAACCACCCAACCTTTCGATCCGCAAACGTGGGCTGTTAAGATCTTCGCTGTACTCGACTCAATCATGAACAAACTATAAAATGAGCTGTAACTTCATATTCCCCCAACGTGGTTTCGTCCATGTAGCCTCATCATACCAAGCAGGTCTCTACCAAGTAGAGGGCATCCAATTACCACGCGTGCTCATCACAGGCATGCCATTAGAAGACTCTGATATCATCCTCCGTCAGCAAACCATTAACGGTAATCGTATCCTGTACTCCATGGGTCCGGCCTTCGGCGAAATCGCTATTACCGGGGAACTGCTTCTCGGTCCTGCTGGAGAATCCAAAGGCGAGATCCTTGACGCCCTCATACGTTGGTTTGAGGCTAACCGTGTGAGTGCTAAAAAAGGTCCGATCAGTATCAGCGCAGGTCAAACCGGTTATAAGTTTTTTATGTACAGACTGGCCTTGGGCCAGGCCGATCCCGAATTCAATACACAAACCTTCATACTCCAAGGCGCCTTAGCCAAACCAGCTTCCAAATGAACAAGTTTCTTATACGACTATTAAACGCCAGCACCCTAGACGCCCGCCCACTACCAGGCGCTATGTACATCCCACCCTCTAAACCAGAGGAACAGCGGGTGCGGCAGGCATTGGGGTTGGACAACCCCTCGCTTATTAATGCTCTGATACTTGCTCGCCTTGTGGATGCCTTCCCTTCTTTTAAGGGCTTGGTTGAGGAGCGGAGCAGATCCTACGACTACTGGCTGGAGGACTTACCCATGTGGGAGTCTGAGGCGTTGGTCGGGCGACTTCTGGGCACACACCGCGGACCATCCCACCCAAACGAACTACACTTCGAGGTACTGGCCGACAACAAAGTTCGGGTGAAGTCCGGGAAGTTCGTCGCGGAGCTGGACTACACCCATGATGGGACGTACCTAGAGGCGTTGTGGCCCGACTGGTCGGGTCTTGCTGGTGTTGCGGAACTAGCGGATGTCGATGGCTCCGAACTACTTATCCCATACAACCCGGTGCGGGTCAATTGGGTAGACTTCATCACACCCCTCCAGAAAGAGTCTGGCCTTTCTGAGGTACTGAACAAGACCGGGATGTACCGCTCTTTTCATCAGGGTCACTCGGATGCGGAGCGGGTGGCGGCAGCTGTCACAGCCCTTGCTTTGTATAACAATGATGTAGCTTGGGTAGACTAATGGGTGCCCCAACCCTAACATTACGGAGTCCACGTATCATACGCTGTATGATAGCTGGTTTCGATAAAAAGCCTGAGGTCAGTAGTATTACGATCTCTGCGTCCAGAGGTCAGGTGCCCCGATGTGACATTGAGTTACAGCCTGCAGTGGATATTGCTACGGGGCTGATCAATACCGAGCAGGCGCTACAGACGTTTCAGCGGGTTGCGTCTAACGGAGGTGCGTACCTGGAGAGCCGTGATCTCTCGGCGGGTCCAGACGTAGACATCGAAATAGGAGAGCCCGGACACACTATTAAATTCCGAGGTTACGTGTCTGATGTGGGTACCAGCATAGGTTTGGGTGATGCAGGTTATAATATCAGCGCCAGTGGTTCTGACCGGATACTAGACCTGCTCGACGTGTCGGTCTATACTGTTAAAGAGTTGCACCGGGTCCTATCCGTATTTGGGGATTTAGAGGTGACGAGTTTGAAGCAGATCCTGGCTAGTAGTACCGAGTTTTTTAGATCCAATAACATCACGGTCCCGGGTCTGGAATTGAGCGACTACGATGTGCTCCTTGCGAAGCAGTCGTTGGCGACCAATGATCTACCCTGGGTCTTCTGGGATACACTACTTGCCAAGACCGATGCACCTTTCTGGGATGAGCTCCTGAGTAAGAACTATACCTTCAGGTACCCCTCAGCGCAATGTCTGGCGGAGTACATCCTCCAGCAGATGCTACGTCACGGCAAGTCCTCTGCGTTTGCCCTCCTTCAGAGTCTTGGGCGAGCCTTTAAGATGGAGTATATCCCTAATCTAGCGGGTCCGGGTCACCTGGTGGAGTCCGGACAACTCATAAGCGGTGATCCTCAAGAGATGGTTATTGATTCGGACCAACTTACCACATCCTCCGGCTCTAACAACCTGGCTCGCATCAACCGTGTTATCTGCAAGGTTAACATGCAGTTCGAAAGACGCACGAAAGCCTCTGGTGTGGACGAGACTGTGGTAGAGGCACATGCCGTTGGAGGTTACCCCACAACTGCACCGACCTACGCCGGGACTGTGCAGGAGATAGCTCCCCCACCATGGTTTGCTATACCCAAGTTGATGCCCGCGACTCTAGAATTCGATAAGGCATTCAACATCGCGTCTGTGGCTAAGAAGGTGGGCGAAGATGACGAACAGCATAAGAGCGCTACGGAATCCGCACGGGCATTTCTGGATTGGTGGTGTGAACAGACCTACCTGTGGTTAAAGGGTTTTAATAACTCAGCATCTCTCACTGGCTTACCCCTAGACTCATCCTACGAGGTGGGTAACCGTTTACGTTTGACATCCCCCGACGGAGTCGTATTATGTACGGGTTTGGTAGAGAACATTACACACCATCTGTCCGTTCGGGACAACAACGCTGTTGCCAACACCTCAGCCCGACTAAGTCACGTTACATATGAATAGAACAGATAAATGCGAACCGAAGGTACTCACACCGCGGGCTTTGATATTCAAGGCCAGGCCTGATCGTGCGAACTACCGCGGTAATCATTGTGACGGCTACGCTCTTGCTATAGATGAGCTACGGTTCACCCCCTCCGAACTACTGATAGCTCCCGAAGGTGCAACCGACGTACCCCCGCTGTTGGTCCTGACCAACACCATCTTCAACCTGACTTGTGCGGAAGTCGGGGAAGGTCCAGAGGGAAGTTCTGTCACCATCGAGGCTGGCGCGCTCCAAACGCTGTTTGATTGGCGGACTATACCCGGGATAAAGGCCGACCGCCTGGCCTACCTCTCCCGACAATCTGCCGATCACGACCTGGAGAGTACGGTTCTAGGTTGGATGGAAGATACGGAGCTAGACGAGGCGGAGACCGTGGAGTTGATCCGCGGGTATAAGCTCCTGCAGGCTCAAGCTCAATATGTTTACGATTTCCTTAGACAGGCGTTGGATGCTCTTCAAAGCGCTGCGGAGGCTGCTGCCCGAGCCCTTATCTACTGTTTCTGGTACAATGTGGAGCAAATAGCTAGATGTAGCGATCTGTACACCGACTCCCCCCTTCCTGTCCCTCAAGCGTTCACGGTCGTTGCCGGCGATTTTCAATCCACAGACGGGCAAGAGGAGGCTAACGCCCTAGCCGTGGCCTACGCACAGTCTCAGCTAGAGTGTGTGTGGGAAAACGTCGAACAGACTGCTACGTGTGTAGAAGACCTGGATTTCCCGGATGCGGTACCTGGTACGGCTACTACAACGGACACCGGGACTACGTTGGATCCGGTAGACACAGCGCAGGCGGGCACGTCCGTAGTGGCTGCGGGAGTCGTTACCTCTTCCGCGGGAGCCGCGGCTGCCGACGCAGAGGCACGGGCCCTGGCTATATCCCTGCTAGACTGCTTTTATGTCAATGCCGCGGTTTCTAAAGATTGTAATACGCTGTATAACAGTGGTGAGGGCCATACAGCAGCCACTGCTCTCGTTAATCTGGGAGCGGCTAACCCTGCTATAGGCAAGAAAGGATCCTCAGTAACACTCGGTGCTGGGGACATAATCTCCAGGACAAGTCAGGTTGATGCAGATGAGATGGCAGAGGTAACGGCCTTAGCCCTTTTAGATTGCTACTGGGAGAATGACGAGGAGGTTGCTACTTGCGATCCAGAGGTGTTCAGTATCGGTGGAGTCGATTATACAGTGGGCGCCGATCAGGCAGCGTCTGAGGCTGCGGGGGGTCTGGGGGCCTACCAAGCTACGGTGGTTGCAGGTACCTTTATCAGCATCGCACCAGGTGGAAGTAAGGAACAAGCGCAGGATCAAGCCGAACTATTTGCCACTAGTCAGCTGTTCTGTATGTACTGCAATCAGGCTGTTGCCGCCACCTGTATAACACCATACCCCGCCATAGCACCTCCCGACCCTCTGTACTCTTTAGATAAGACCAGGTCCATCTCAGCAGGGGTGTTCTGCAGTACGAGCGCTTCAGCAGCGCAAACACAGGCCGAAACCCTAGCCGCTATACCTGTCCGGAGTTTAACAGCTTTGGATGACGAGCTCTGCCGATATGGTAACAGACGGGTAGTGGCGCGTTGTATATCCGCCCCAGAAGAAGGCATCTCTGGTAAATGGGATGTGGGGGACCGGGATGACTTAGACGCCTTGTCTGACCAGAGTTTAAATGCCGAGGTGATTATATCAGAAAACACAATGATTCTGGCAGATGGGGATCAGCCAGAGGAGTCAGAAGATGATGTACAGACCTACGTTGACAACCTAGCGCGACAGATAGCGATATCACAACTAGATTGTTTCTGGGAGAACGAGTATTCACTAGCATCGTGCCCTGATGTCACACCAGAGGAAGTGACGGTATCTTCTTCGATTTCGGCGTCAGCTATTGCGGTTGCTACATTACCAAGCTACGCCTATAACATATCAGATATAGTACTGGAAGGCGGAGTTTACTCTAGAACTTATTGGACCCCTTATGGTGGTCTGGGGCCTGGAGCAGTAGGTGTCGCCCAAGTCCCTGCTGGAATGTTTAGTTCTTACTTGAGTTTTGAAGAGGCTCAAGCCCTCGCCTCTACGCTTGCACAGGTTGAATTAAACTGCGTATGGTCAAATTGTCCAGTTTGTTATTCAGCGGATCTACGTCCGGCTGTAGAAGCCGACCCCGAAGCAGACCCCCCTATAGCAGCTGAAGACGCTGTTACGTGCGAAAGTCTGCACGGGGCCTGTTTTTCGGGGCCAGTAGGGGATACATCATGCGACGATGCTGGTGGTGTATTCCTAAGGATTCCTGTACCCGAGGGTATGACTACATCTAATGTGAGTCAAGCTGATGCTAATATGCAGGCAGTAAACTTAGCAGCATCTTTGATGGTTTGTCAGGATGACACGGGGAGCCTCACCCAGCGCCCTACCCCGGTGCATGATTTCCCGTTTCTGCTCTCCATCACCAGAAAAACTACTATAGGAGGATGCCCTACAATCGTCGAATCCTTTAATCTGAATCTCTCAAATATAGGAGTAAATGGTACGGGCGCCTCCACCCTAGACACGATCCTGGCCCTGGATGCGGGTACGCACACTGTGCGTGTGGATTGGAAATTCGCACCGTTTGCTGGTAGCTGCTTTACGGATGAAGTTTTCGATAGCGCTCTACACGGTTTCGAGGGAGAGGCTCTTGTGGGCCTCAACATAAGGGTTAACGGAATAGCACCGGCTGGCTACAGTGATAGCGTAGATGTTTATACCGTCACCACTATAGATGATGGGGGAGACAGGGTGGTGGAGTCGTCTGAAAGGCTGGGGATGTCCCTGGATATGAAACCCCCACCAACACTGATGACTGATTTCCGCATTTACAGAAAATACATGACGTTGATTGAATTTACTTATGATGAGGCGATTGCGGGTTATGACACCGCGGCACACACAAATTGGAGTGTGCAATTTGTGGTGAGTGGTTCATCTATCACCGGACTGGCGGACCCTATGGGCGTGCCTACGATGGATGTGGGCGGGGAGGAGTTGTTTGATGGCGATGCGAGTGCTGCTGACCCTCAAAATTATTACCGGCTGCCGATAATCCGTGGTGGGAAAGTGGTTTGCCAAGGCGGGGTCTTTCGGGAGAATATCATGTGTGCTGGGAATCGTGGTTACATCGTCGAACTACTGAGGATTGGGTAATGGCAGACGCGGACTTATACACAAACAACCTTCACCCCGGCGGGTGCGACATGATTATTTTTAAGGAGCCTCTGGGAACAGATGTGGTTATTCCGCATTTCTCCCATAATACAACATACGATGACCTTTATTCTATCACCTTGACGGGGGCCAGGGCCAAGGAGGTTCTCCGCTCTGTCTACATGAAAAAGGAATATGCTGTTACATTCAGCGCATCTATATCAGCCTCCCTACGTGAGGCTGTGACAGGCACGCTGTCGGCCGCAATAACAGGCAAGTTCTTACATTATGGTGGTGATTACAACAGATACCGAGGTATATACATGAGCCTTGAGGGGTCGGGTGATATTCCACGGAAACGAGTCTGTGGTGGTGTATATAGACGTACCTTCTTAACTGATCAATTAGAAGAATCTGACACCACTGACTATACGCAAAGACCGCACATTCTGCCTTCGGTTGGTGTGTTTGCCAGAGGAGCAATTTTTTCCTATGACCCTGTAGACCAAAACCAAACACTGACCGTGCTAGACCCAGATGATGTTGAGGTGGGAAACGTGACGGAAGATATATATGGCGAAGATGCGATAGGAAGTGATGCGGGTATATCTTTCCATAAAATATGGGTGGTTGGGGATGGGAGTATCAAGGTATGGTTTCGAGCTGATGCGCGGATAGCCCCCGGCGACTATGGTGGGGAGTTCAGCGGCGACTTCTACGCTTGCAATTTGTCTAAAGTAGATGCTTCGTTAGGTATTACGCCTGTAAGCGGAGATGAGACCACATTGGTGCAGGGGTATCCGGTTACCTTCACGGTCTTAGGTCAGACTGTGAATGCATTCATTAACGTTTTACCAGATAAGGGTATCGTCAGTGATACAGACCTCCCATCATACTATAGATGGGTTGAGTTTCTTTCCTTTTCCATGTCTTATGACTTAGCAGTGACTGAATTTTGGTGAGTCCCTACACTATAACCCCGACCACCCTTTACACGTACCCACCTTAAACCCCTTGACACAAACCTGCAACCCAGCTATAACCCATTTATGACAGCCTTATACTTATTCCGAATTGAAGATGGCCAACGCATACGCTACAAGTTTGACGTTGATGAACACCTGACGATCTTCCAAGAAACCCGCATGCCTGATGCAGCAGAGCCCCCGCCACTACCGGGTATGACTGTTGAGGTTAAAGACGGACGCCGGACCATAACCAGCGTAACACCCGAGCTACAGGAATGTATGCAGGTGTTTGCATTGGAGAGTCCTTGCCCTGCTGGTATGGAAGATCTACGTCAGCGTTTTGTGGACGAGCTACAAACCCTTGGTGGTTCTGATTGTCCGGACTGCACCCGTGGGGGTCTGATACGGAAGTACACACCCCTTATTCAAGCGAGAATGCATGACAATCCCAAACATCCATAAATACCCAGACCTCCGGCGACGCCTCGACTATGAGCTTAATAAGTTAGGCCGAGACTGTCGGGGGTGTGGGCAAGCTAGTCTCATACAACGTTATACCAAGCTAGTGAATGAACGAGAAAAGCAAGCCCCACAGGTTGCAACAGGCCATAGCAACCTCCGCAGGTTGACAACATGATATGGACCCTGCTGACTATTTTAGCACTGCACCAAACATGGTTCCACACAAACGCACCGGCCCACCTGTTTGGCGGCCTTCACTGTCTAACCCTGTGGCGTTCCAAACCAGGGTTCTGGAGCGCCGAGCTACTTGAAACCCAATTTAAGAGTGATTGGTTTGTGTGGATCAACAGCCATCCGCATATCCACCCCAAGGTGGCGGAGCTCCTGACCTGCCCAATATGCTTCAGTTGGCACATTAGTTTTTGGGTCGTACTGTTTGCCTATTGTGCGGGGTTACCCTCCTCAGAGGCTTGGGGCGCGCTTGTCGCCGGGGTAGTAGCCTGCCGTGCTATGGAAAAGCTGTAATAGATAGGTCTTGCACGAAGACCCTCGTGTATGTAAGGTAAGGGCGTGCAAAACCTTGAAGAAATCCCAACTACTGAGCAAGACCTTACTTTGGAAGTCCCGGGTGTGGATATCACACCCTACGACTCGTGGAAGTCCGACCCCAGCCCACAGAATCTGCATCGGGCTGTGAAGAAGATGGACCCGACGATAAAGAACGTGATGCAGAGTATCGGAGCCGGTTCCGACCCCTACATATACTCTCAAGCACGAGTATTGACTGCCAAGGCCCTAGAGACCTATGACCCACAGTACGGGGCATCACTCCCTACCTGGGTGAGCCGTCAACTGATGCCTTTACGTCGTATGCGTCGCGAGAGCCAGGCATCCATCAAAATGCCCGAGAGCATTCAACTAGATGCATACCGCATAATGTCGGCCTCTCGTGAACTGGAGGATATCCATGGGCGAGAACCCACATTGGAGGAGATCTCCGAGGAAGCGGGTGTCAGCCTGCCTCGTATCAAGAAAGTACGAAGACTGAACAAGCAGATGCCCGCAGATGGCGTGTTTGCCGGTGGTGGAGACGACCAGGGAGTGGCGGCTCCCGATCACTCTGAGCCAGACTTTCAGACGGAAGCCGCGGATTACGTGTACCACGAGAGTGATTATGTAGATAAAAAGATTTTGGAACACAAACTGGGGTACGCCGGAGCCGATCTGTGGGATGGTCAGACACTAGCCCATAGTCTAAAGGTCAGCCCCGCCCAGATAAGCCGTAGAAGCGCTAAACTGGCGTTGAAAATGAATGAGTACACTCGAATTCTGGAGGGTCGCTGATGCAACCTCAAACCGTAGTAAACGCCTTTGATAAAGACCAGGCTCAACAAGCCTACGCCATTTTACAGGCCTACACAGATGGGACGCAAGCCCGATCCATCATCTTGGACTACCCGGGCATGGTGGATATGGTTTCTTCTAACTTGAGCACCGCAGATCAGCAAGTGAGCGCGGCCAAGTCCGATGCGGTTAAACGCGCTAAGTCTACTGTCATGCACGCCCTATCGCGAGATATGGGACGTGCTCGTTCGTCGCGGGGGCGTATTAAAGCCCTGGGAATCAGCAACGAGGTACAGACCTTACACCGCCTGGCGCTCGTTGACATCCAGACCGAGGGGACCGCATGAAGGGGTTGAAGCTCATTTTCGGACCATCGGGGGTTGAGATAGATCCCCTAGCATCGGTCTCTGGTGTGGAAGCCAAAATCCAAGGGGCGTTGGTCAATATCGGCACATCCAGGGGTTCTGACAGCGTCTGGCCTGATAGAGGTACGGAGTTGTTAAAAAACGCGGTGCTGAATGGTGTACCAGGTGTGGTACAGGCACAACACCTCGCTAATTTTGCGGCGGTCGACACCCTGTTCTTCCAACGCCAACAGGAGGAGCGGACTGACCTGGACTCCCCGGAAGTCCTCAAACTAACACCTGCTTCCCTTGATGCAGGACGTATGGATCTTGACCTATATTTTAAAAGCTTGGGGGGAGCCGAATACGGGCTGTCCTCTACTACACTGGTGAACACATGAGCGATTTGGTACAAACATACTACCCTGAACTAACGGAGTTGACCACAGAACAACAGCAAGCTGCTCGGGCAGCCCTGGTCGGGCGCCTGCGGTTGGTTTACCCCGAACTAGACATGAGCCCTAACTCTGTGTTTGGGGACCTGTGGGTTACCCCTGCGTCCCAACACCTTGCATCCCTGGACTTAGCGCAACAACGCTTCAAAAGCGACCTGAACTTGGAGAATGTGGCAGGTGGTGTAATTTGGGATTGCGACTTCGTGGAGGCCTACCTACAAAACTTTGGATCAAACGAGGCGATGACCGTACCGAGTTATGGAACCGTACGATTGGTTTTCAATAGTCCGAACGCCCTAGAACTTGACCGAAAATTGGTATTCGCCGACGACCAGGAATCTGTGTATAACCTACGCCTCGCAGAGTCCGGAGGACTCTCAATCCTGGCGCCCGGCACTGCCCGTACCGCCGGACGGAATGAGGTGCGTCTGACGCCCACCAACGGCACGTCCTGGATCGTGGATATCCCGGTCTACGGGGAGTTTGGTAATGTGCTTCCGGTGGCAGGTACTGCGATGGAGCTCAGTTTCACTCTTGGTGGTCTGGTAAGCGCCACGGCGTTATCTGATTTCAGCCCGGGTCTCCCGGATAATCGCCTGGCTGAGGCAGCCAAACGTACCAGAGACGTGGTGTACACCGCCACCCCCTCATCCAAGGGTGGGGTTCGAAGCATGTTCGTCCGACAGTTTCCGGATGCTGCGGGGGTAGTAGTCCAAACCAACGACGACCCAGATCAATGGCGGGTACCAACGGTGGATCGCGCGGTTGACGTCTATACCAGAGGTCGTCAGACGTTCCAGGACCAGATCACAATAAAGGCCGTATTGGACGAGGATGAGGGGGATGGCGTTCTATGGGCCTCGCTCGATACTCCATCAACACCCATTCTAATTGATTTGGTGGAGGTCGCGGGTCAGGACATCACATTGGATCCGGCTTCCATCAAGTTCTATGCACAGACTCTGGACGCCGCGACAGCGCCTGATCTTAGTGCTGGTCGCTCCCTCAAACAGAAGCTCTGGTTCTCGGTTGACATGCCTATGGATGGTGTAGACCCCTTGATAGAGACCACTACGGGCGATGATGACAAGGAGTACGCGGATTTTGTAATTCACTACCGGCAGGATCCGGATTGGCTCGCGCAAGCCCAGTTCCTTAGCTCCGACGACAATTCCCCATTGGGAGTGGACCTACTGGTCCGACAACCTGTTGTGGCCCTGCTCAATAGCCTGACCGTACGGTACAGACGTAGGCCGGGAACCACGGTTAAGACCACACAGGCCCAGACCGAGATTCATGCATACGTGAATAGTGTTGTTTGGCCTAACATAATAAGCGAGGCCCGTATTGTGGACGCCCTATTCTACGCAGGTGCATCCGATGTGCAGGATGTGGTTCCTGATGGAGAGATTCAGTATGGGGTTGCTACGCACAATGCCGTGGGAAAAGACCCAGATAGTGATTTCTCCGCGTTCTACGCCAGTCCCGCGATCGTTAGACCTCCTCTATCCTTGTTCTCCGACCTAAAGGCATCCTATACTGCACAGTCCGCCCAGTTGGTGAGTGCCAGCCCTCAGAACATCCGGTATTTAGTAGACTTGGAAAACATTCAACTACTGGAAGTCTGATGCGCACCCTAGAATCCGTTGTTCTTAAAAACAACCTACACTCGGTGTTCGGGAGGGTTGGTAGCGTCTGGGCATCCAACACGACGGAGGAGTATCGCAAGATCAGCAAGATGATGGCGGACTCCACGCAAATCTGCGATGCCCTCGTGGACGCGGCGGGCACCCCTCAGCTTCTGTCTGGAACAACACAGGAGCGCGAATGGTTGAACCTACCGCTGTCGGATGACAACGTCTGGGCTGTTCATGGCGACCTCGCGGATCAACTGGAGGACTTGGGCGGGAATGTAGAAGGTTGGGTGGGAATCTGGTCTTACCCGGGATACCCCTCACACCCGGCTTGGACAACCCTATTTGGGGGCTCGGAGAATCTGGTCCTCACCACAGAATACGGGCAACTTATGCTGTATCCGGATGGTACCCAAACATCTGAAGTTGGTCTACCTGGTTTGGATTCGTTGTCAGCCTGGGTATGGGCGACTCCCCCGATGCTGACAGTGAACCGGATTCAAACCGCGGATGGTCGTCAACTAGTGCGGGGGGTGGAGTTCAGCTCCGCGCCTGGAGTGGTGTTGATGTGGGAGGACCCTCAATTACTGTGTCCCTCTGGCTGGACCTCGGTCAGCGCCATCGAACGCCTTTTATGCCCATTGGCCTACACCCTACAGTTAGACGGTGTACTAGGCCCCGCTCCGTGGGTAATGGCCTACTACCGAAACAGTGGTGGTCTGGGTTCACTATATAAAGCTGTGGCGGAGGCCTCGGGCCTGCAGGTGGTGAACCAAGCTGGCGCGGTGCTGGCAGTCAGAGAACGCTTGGTAGGACGTACTTATGTACTACCAGAGGGGGAGGTCCTCGCCTGGTACCCGCACACGGCGTTGGAGGTCGGAGACACGGTCGAGGTCGGGCAGGTGATTGGTGGGGAGAGCTTGACTATGAGTGTCGCGGGCTCTATACTGTCTGTTGTACTAGAACCAACCTTATTTTACCCCGGATCAGCCTACGACCTTCGCGCTCGGGAATTCCTGACCCGGGAGAAACCTCTGGGTCTAAACCTTGAAATCAGCACATAATGAGCATAACCTTAAACAGAAACGAAGTTGATTACGAACTGCAGGCAGCCCTTGCGGTATGGCCTTTGATTGTCCAAGCTACGTCTGACGAGGCTGGGCTTCCCTCTGAGATATTTGTATACCATGTGTTACCGGTCAACAACGATCTCGATGAGGTGTTCGAGTGCGTGGCTAGTTTGCCTCAGATGTCGGAGATCGGACTAACCATAGCCGATGGCGTACCATACTACCGAAAAGATAACCTACGTATAGATTGCCGGACCGTCTCTGAGGCCGATCGCATATGGGAGTTGATTCAGACGGACACCCGGAGTTTGCTTTGGGGGTTCCGCTATGCAGAGGGGTTGGAGCTTTCTGAGGAGGTTGTAATCGCATGACAGCCTACGCACTACCCGGTTTGATGCCTCCCACCTCTCCACGTCTTGACAGCCAAGTTGTATGGAATTGGTATGAACCACTGGAGTTGGTTGTACGAGAAGAAGACGAGTCTTTACCAGAGAAGTCCAGTGAATGGTGGGTGAGCCCCGCTGGGGCGGGATCTACGTTGGGACGTCAGCAGGGATCCAAGGCCATAACAACCCGAGTTGTTGGGGGTGTCCGGCAGTATGTGCTGGGACTGCCCGCCAAGTACTTACCTCGTGGTACCCACCTTTTTCAGGTTGTTATAGACGGAGAGCTCTCCGGGCACCTTGTGGGTGTTCCTGCTACGTTGGAGAACCGACGCGCTGAAAACGAGAAATTTCCCGCCCCTATAATATAGAACCGCTTATGACCACCAAGACCGTACAAGTAAACGCCCTCAACGAACTGGTAGCCCCCGTGGCTACTGAGTTCCGGGATGCTAATGACCTACGTTCTACTGCTCAGATTACGGCTGAAATTGCTCAGGCGGTGTCGGACCTCGTAGGCGGTGCTCCTGGAGCGTTAGACACTTTGAATGAGTTGGCGGAGGCCTTGTCGGATGACGCGGCGTTTGCTACGACCGTTACCAACGCGTTAGCGACCAAGGCAGTAGATACAGCCGTACTCCACATCGCAGGGACCGAAACCGCAACGGGACTGAAAAAGTTCTCGGCTGGCATTTGGGCGGGCGTTTTGCGGGCTTTGACGGGTGGGCATGTGGACATTCAGAACGCCAGTGGGACAAGCCTTTTGCGTGCGGGTGTTGGCGGCGGGACGGGTGTTGCTGAAGGAGGTAACACAACTGCGAGCGGCACCGCCTCTCACGCTGAAGGGGAAATCACACTTGCGAGCGGACGAGCCTCTCACGCTGAAGGAGGTAACACAACTGCGTCCGGCACCGCCTCTCACGCTGAGGGGGATAGCACAATTGCGAGTGGATACGCCTCTCACGCTGAAGGAGCTAGCACAACTGCGAGCGGACTACTTTCACGAGCTTCAGGTCGCCGCGCAAAAGCGATCGACGACGGCTCAAACGTAGAAGCAGATAATCAGGATGCTGACATATCTTCCACCGCGACGAACCAACGCACAGCCCGCTATCAAAATGGATACAGATGGTTTGGTGGCAGTCACTCTGTCGAAGGCTCGGTCAATCCCGAAACGAACAACACACCGTCACTCGGAACCAATCTCTTACGCTGGCTCTCAGCATACGTCACGACGCTCTACACGTCCACCATCCAAGCCCTGACCGCTGGCGGACTCGCTCTCAAAGACTCCACAGGCACGACGCAAGCGACGGTCTCAAGTACGGGCTTGGCACTGACAACCGCTCTGGCAATCACGGAGGGAGGGACGGGTGCGCGTACGGCTAGTGGCGCGCGGACTAATTTGGGTTTAACTGCGGTACAACGCACAGGTACAAACGTGGCGTATGACCGTAGCGTTTACAACGCACGCAGTACTCCAGGCCAAGGTAACATAACCGAGAGTTCGAGCGCAGGCTCTCTAGGGGTTGTTAATAAGTTGTACCACGACGATACTACTGAACCATCGTACCCTGCAAGTTGGATTCACGTCGGAGATTCTGTGTATGTGACAGACGTACTAAACATCATATATTTTGAGTGGGTATCATCCTCTGAGGTGGAGTACTGGATCGCACAAGACAGTTGAGGACAGCCGCTCCTTTAAACAACGCGGGATCAGCGCGTTTTTGACTTCAGAGCAGGCTCCTCAGGCTCCTCCCAAATACCGGGCTTAACGCCGGCCCCGTAGTAATTACAGATAAAGCGTTGGCCCTCCACTCCAGTTGTGATCATCTGCCCCTCCAGCAGAACGTCCCCGGCCAAATCCGTCAGTTCCATCACAAGGTCCTGAGTCCGGATCCCCACCTTCTTAGGTAGCTTCCGAAGATCGATAACCATCCGACCCCTGCGTATGTCCCAGAGAAAGAACCTTTCCACATCCTCAGCCTTCACCTGAGACAACACGCTTTCCAGCACCTCGTAAGGGCGTTGGCTCGCAGGCCAGTTACTGAGGTCCGAGCACTTACGGACGATCTGTTGTCCCTCTTCGATCAGAGACGACTCGTAGCAGGCCCGCCGCGCAGGCTCCTGCACCCAACTCTCGCCCCGGGTCAAGGCCGGTACTGCCATACGCAGGAGGGCGTTAAGAGTCTGGGCCGCACGATCCAGCGTCTCGTATTTACCCCTGGCAAAACTCAGACCCTTATCAGTCAAAGCTACGATGGGGTTAGCCAAGTCCTTGAGCTGAGCATCCTTCATGCCCTTGGTATAGACCGGATAACCACGCACACCGCTGGTTTGTGTGTTCCTGGCGTTCTGTCCCCAACTTATGGGTTGAACCTGCCCTAACCCTCTAAACACCCGTTCGATAACACGAGTGTTCCAGCTGGTATGGAGCACACGGATAGGCTCCACAGCCCAGCTCTGATGCCAGCGCCCGACCAAGCCCAGGATCATCGCCACCAAGTCCGCCAAGTCCGGCGTTAGGTCCTGGTGAAGGTGCGGCTCCACCAACCCAGACTGAAAGCACTGCAACTCCCGGGTATCCGGATGCCACGGTACTACCCCGTTATCCAACACACCCTCACCTACATAGAAGTCTGGGTGCCAGAAGTGATTGCGCAATCCGCTGAATCCCATGAAAGCCAGTCCGTACTGCTGTTCCAGATCCGCCAGGTTCTTCCTTGTCCAGTGTAGGAGTGGTCCGGCCTTGTCAGGCGCGAGCACCCTTGCTGGGCGAACGTCTGGTTTGTTCTCTGTGTTTAGTAGATGATCCGCCAGCTTCTTACCGGTCTCCAGCATATGCTCGGGAATGAGCAGCTGGCGCTCGCCCGCGCCCACATCGATCTTGAGGCGGATGTAGCTACCGACAGATTCCGGAAAGGACACACGAGATTCGGGTGTCCAGGTGAAGTTGGTCAGCGCCATGTTCTCCCCTGTGTCGCGGGCTCGACTGACGTAGCCGGAGGATGTCACGAGCACCTCAGACTTAGTGGTGCTAAAAAGACTACCCTGCCCAAAACGCTGGTTAAGAACCTGTAGGGATTTGTATCTACCGAGGTTCTGCAGCATACTCTCCACCCGCCCTTTGAACTGTGGGTCTGGGCCTTGAGCCTCCAGGAGTTGTACGGCAGATACCGGAAGTTGATCGTTCACGGTCAGAGCCCGCAGTTCCTCCAGTACCACATCCAGCGTATTCTTATCCACCGTTAGCTGTGGGGAGAACAACTGATGGATGGTACGCATCTGCGGCCAGCCTCCGTTTTGAGACAGTACTCGCCCTATATTGGTCACGGCCTGCAGATCGTCTGTAAGTATCAGAGTCTGACGTCCTTCTCTGTAGGGAGTGGAGGAGCTGATGTCGGTCAAGGCCGCTGTACAGAACTGTCGCCCCTGCAGACCTGTGCAGGTCTTAGCCGCCTCCTCCGCGCCGGCAAACACCAACCAGGGCCTATCCGTATGCGCTCTCCATAGTCCGGTGTAGGATATGCTGTTTGTCGCGATACTTATGAGCCGGGGGTTCGATCCGTCCGCCCTACGGACTACCAGCTTATCCCATGCGTGCGGGAGGTAAAAATAGGGAGTGACGATCCCCGCCTGTCCGGCTGGCCACTGCAGATCATGTCCCAGGACCTTCAGGGCCGACACCAACTCCTGCATACGCCGTGGTCCCAAGGGTATGAGCGTATGTCTATCTATTTTAAGGTCTATCTCTTGGTTTTGGACGTAGCGCAGGGCCTTGGTGGTCGCCAGGCAGACTGTATGGGGATCGACGTCGGTCATGATGTCGAATACCTGTCGATAAGCTATGTAGGTCTCCGCCAGTTGCTCGATCTCCCGGTACTCCGGTGCTTCTGTTAGGTGTAACACCCTCTGGCGTAGATACTGCAGTACCTCTGTGAAAGTCTGAATGGTGCTGACACCCCTAGTGCGCTTGTGCCACACGAGTAGCTCGACTGCACTCCCCGCATGAAAAGAGGAATGAGGAGAGTAGCATACGACGGAGGATGGGCCGACACGCATCAAACCCGTGCCACCAAGCTCCACCTTATTGTCCACCACCGGGTATGATGGGAGGTCGATTAAGGCAGATGCAGGTGCTAACTCAATATAGGGTCTGATACTTTCAAAGGTCATTTGGTAGGATCGTAGCAGAAAGACGTGGTTTACGCAAGTTCGGCGTTGGTCCTAACTTAGGGTGTTTTTTATGCAATAACAGAGGGTTCTGCGTTATATATACTTGAACCCCCTCAAAAGGATTCAAACAAGGGCGGACGCAACGCCTCTTAGACCCTTTCCACTAGAATGGTCTAAGCCTCAGAGGGATAAAGCCCCTGTACGGTATACATTGCGCGGACTCGACAGGTGGATGTCGGGGAGGCCACTCATTGAAGTGGTAGGTTGCTCAAAAGGCAACAAAGGTTCTGACGTTCACGTCGGGGACTCTTGGTGGGATACGTTGACCACCAGCTTTTGAATCGGCGGGGTTTCCCCGTCATCGCTCTCCACCCAGGGAGCGTGCAGCGCACTAGCTACCTTTACTGGTAGCCTTCCCTGGACTTGTACGACCAGGGGTGAAATGGGTAGTACTATTCGGGAACCTCGGAATTCCGGGCGTGCGTTCGCTGGTGGGTAGACCAGTGGACCACGCCCGGACACCCTTTTTTAACCGTAGAGCAGAGTAACCAACCAAACAAGGAAAGTAAGATGAGTAAACGAAAAGTAAAGAAAGGCCCACTCCCCCACGAGGTAGACGCGGCTTTAAAGATGCTGGACCTAGTTGGTCCATTCGATGCTACGGATTTCGAGATCCGTAAGCAAGCCCTTCTACGGAAGGGCGTACAGCTCCGCAATACGCGGGGGTGGAGTTGGACGGACTTTCAGCAGCAGGCCTCCGCCCGCTGAAAACCTATGCAGACAGGCCGGGGATATACCCAGCCTGTCTGCATGGGGGTACTACAGAAGTCGGGAATTCCCCACGCTTCTGTTTTAGCTACTAGCCCGATTTGAAGGTTGACAACCACGAACAAAACATGCAAGATGCACACACTATGAAGCTTCAAGACCAGATTCACGACCAGAACCCCACTCCCATTTTTTACTTAGAGGAGCAAGGGATACTCCCAGATTTCGCTAAGGACGCCAGTGCCCCTCCAGACGATCTGTCTGACGCGGGTTGGGCGATGCCCGACAAGCGGTTATTCCCCCTGCATGATAAGTCAGCGACTTACCGTAGTATCGCTTACTTCCACGGCAAAGGCCTATCCAACACCCACCCGGATGTCGCACAGCGTCTTAAACAGGCGGCAGAGTCCTATGACCTGGTAGAGCACCATGACGTGCTCCGAGACCTATTCCGGGCTCAAGTTAAACAAGCATCTGAGCCTGAAACGCTTTATGCTCTGGCTGTAAATATGGGGCAGTCCATGGGCGACCAACAGTTCTACCCTATGAATGATTCATTGGAGTTGGAGCTCAGCATGGACATGGTACGCAAAGATGCCTCTGAAGGACGCCTACCCCTGGAGCTCCAACGTGAGGCATCTCTTGCCCTGTGCAAGCGAGCTTCCGAACTTGGCTACGATCCGCAGGACATCCCGCTTGCTATCTCCAGCTTGGGCGTACCCCGTGTCCCCAACTACGATCATGCCGATTCGTGCGTCGGCCTCCGCAAACTAGCGGGTGTACCTACAGAAGCGCTGGACATGTACCGGGAACTCGTGAAGGCCGCGCGCGCCGACGCAGAGAACATAGGGTCGATGCAGGAAGAGCAGGAGATGGTGGAGAAATACGCGGAGTTGATGTTAGAGCTCGACCGCAATTGCGGGATCCAGTCCTACGACAACAACGTGGTAGACCCCTACACGTCCTTCTTCTTTGGCACCCCTGTATCCGAGATCAAGACCGCCGCAGAACAAATGCTGTTCTTGGGTGATACCATGGTACCGATGTGCGCCCTGCAGGCCATCCCGGATCAGAAGCTGGATGTGCGGTTCAGTAAAGTAGCCTCTCAAGCCATTAAAAGTATGAAGGGTGGTAGCACCTACGACGCCAACCATGCAATTGGGTTGATGAACGAGGCGGATGTTCAGGAATTACTGGATCTGTCTATCCAATACGGCTAGAATGGAATTTAACCGGCAATTCCGATTTGACCTACGTGAGGCCTCTGAGCTTATCCGCGATGAGAGCACCTACGGGTTGGTGCTGATAACTATCTTACTGGAGGCCTACGGAGAACAACTCTTTGAGGTAGACAGTATAGAACTCTACCTTGAGATCGAAGAAGACTTTAGAGCACTCATGTCGGAAGCTGGTGAGAACCGGGTTCAGGCGTGTTTGATATCTATGATGAGCGATGATTTCTACACAGACCCGCTGATACTACGGGCAGTGGCTATGGCCTTATACGAGGGCTCTCTGGGGGATTTGGTAAATGGGGTACTCGAACCCGTGGAAGTACCGGAAGTCCTCTGGGCGGTCTATGAGGTAGGCCTACTGCGGGATGATGACGCCGAGTTCTCTCAATCTACGAAGAAGTGGCTGGAGGAACTGATGGAGAGTACGGCAGAGGAGTTGGACTTAGAAAGTGAGGATGAGGTTCTACCGTATTACGTACGAGCGTTGGAGCCGGAAAAAGCGGAGTTAAAACGGCAATTGGATTTGCTTGGGGTGGATAAGACGATTATTGATGAACTTTGAACAAAAGGAATTAAGATGAATAGTGATCAGGTATTAACAGACGAGCACTTTAAATGTTTCGGTTACGAGCCTACTACGCACACAGGGGTGTTTGTTAAACAGGCGGCCTACGGTCAATCCGAGGTACACCGGAATGAGATCAGGGACGGGTCCGGTAACTACGATGGGTACATACTGACACAACCAGAGTCCAGGTTAATAAGAACTGTGGGTGACTTACTACACAGATCTGAAGGTAAAGGCTCGGGTAGATAAACTTCTTTTACCTAACGCGTGGAAACCATGAGCGAGTACCTAATAATATTTAAAGGGAGAGCCCCGTGCACCTGTGGCTCCAAAGCCCTGTTCTGGGGGTTAACAAAAGATCGGCGTCTTATCTACAGGTGTGAGGACCACAAGTGTCAAATAGTACACCCACCACCTACAGACATACGCCGGTAACCGTCAGAGGCTAACCCATGTAAGGATCTGGAACGTGTTGGATCGGGCTGTCAAAGTGTGTGAGTTTATTCTGCAACTCGCGTTGCAGGCCCTGATCCGGTACAAGCTGCTCACCCAACATTATCTTACCCAGCACAAACGCGAAGTTTGTGGCATGCAACGTATCGTCAGGCTGTTCCCCGGACCTTAAGTATCGGAAGGTGGTTGAACCCGTCGCGCTGTTCTCACTCTGAGTACGCGTCATGTTGAGGAAGTAACTTAAAAGGGTCTTGGCCTCCTCCCACTCATAACAACGAATACGACTTTCCTTTACAGCCATAAACAACTTGGTAATCGCTTCATTGCGGTTCAAGCTGAGTTGGTTGAACATGTGGTCACCATGTGGTTCGGCGACCGCCGCACTGTTGGGTCCCACGTAGTTAAAGATAATATGACGGCTGGCGCTCAGAGCGCTGGACTCCCGTAGCAGCATGTTGTAGGCGGCTCCCGCTCCAAAGTCACTGGCAAGGGCGTTCCCACCCAGTCGTCGGTGATCCGCAAGGATGTGGCCTACAATCTCCCGGTAGCCCATACCAGAGTAACGGCGCATGTGAATGATATCGAACTTCCCGTCGTTGGTGATACCCAACATAACATGGACAGTATAACTCTCCTTGGTATGGGTAGCCCGATTGTAGTCCGACCCACCCCAGTCACAACCGCTGACAATATACTTGTAGTAACCCTGTGTTTTAGCCTTCTTCTGTACTACATCCTGTGTCCCAAGAGTGCAGATGCTGATGAGTTCCTGCTCAGTTAACTCCCGGGCACCCTGCTCGGTTGGTATACCCATAACTTCCTGTAAGAACTTGGGGGTGTCGTACTCGTTGTAGGCATCCCATATCTCCTTCCACTTGACTGGGTCGATTGTGAAGTCCGGTATGATTATCTGAGGGACGTGCAGGCTAGTATTGTATTGCTCGAACCGACCCTGCATCTCGTGGACAAAGAAGCCAGAACGCGGGTCCAACCTGACCCCGGTCCAGGGGCAGCACAGCCCCTTCTGCTGAATGGCCGCCATTATCTGCTTCTGGTTCCCGCAGTCCAGGTAACGAGGAGCCCCGGTCTTCGTCCGACCCGGACACCGGATGTGCCAGGTGCCTCTTGAGCCGTTCTGATAGTTGGATTCCAAGAATGTATCAATCGTGAGTGACGTGCCGGCTACCAGAAATACAGGCCAATTACTGGCCTTCATCACCTGCTGAACCTCCGGCCAGAGTCCCCCATCAAAGCTCTGGGCCTCGTCGATGCTTAGCCAGTCTGTGGTCTTACCACGAGTCTGCTCGGCGGAGGTATAGGCATACACCAGATCGAACACAGCGCCCGATGGGTACTCCTTATAATACTGGTTTTGCTTAAACTCTACGGAGCTGACCTTGATCCGACAGTAGCGTTCGAGCTCCATGACCTTTCGGGCAAAAGTCTCCAACTGCTTATTATGAGGTGCCAAGTACATCATCCTCTTACCCAGAACATGAGCCACCACCAGCTTGAGAGCTGCCAAGGTCGTGGACTTCGCGGCCTGGCGCCCCGCCCTAACCACGGTCTTGGAACCGGGTACGACTGATGTCATGCTGAACCCAAAAGGGCGATTGAGTAGTGAGAGGGGTTGGCGTTTGTTGTCCCTATCTATTATATAAGCCGGAAACATATAAGGAAAAAGCATTCCCAGATTATAGTTGCAAGCTTCAAGTAGTTTGTTCATACTACGAGCAAGATTACGACCACCCCTGGGATCTCGTTCCAACACAGACACGCAGGCACCAAGCCTTGACAGAAGTTGTTGGAACTCCCGGTCGGTCTTCATCCTTTGATATAAATCCCAATTCTGGCGCATAATTTGAATAACTCCGCGAAAAACTTAGTAGAGGAACCGGCAAGTATCTTTCCGGTAGCTCGGCTGTACCTGAACCCTAACATGGATATTGTTGATGACACAAGCGAAAACCAAACCGAAGATCAAGAAGAAAGCGAACACCCGGAGCTCGACGAGCGCTACAACTAAGACCCAACCCCTTGCGGTGGAGGACACCAACCAGGAGCTCATCAAGTCCTTGGAACTGGCCTTGGCCCTAGCCCGTGGTGTGAAGTCAGAGGGTCGGGCGAAGTCCGAATCCGAGCAGAGTGTGATAGAGACCTTACGCCAGCGTCTGGGCGACACCTCCTGCATTCTGCAGGTGAGTGTCCAGCTGTGGGGGCGTGACAAGGAGTTGTTTCACGTAACAGGACTCCACGAGCTCCATTCAATCCTGAAAGAAAGTGCACTATCACAGGCACCCCAACGTTTCAACTATACCATACACGATTCGATAATGGGGCCATTGAGCTCAGATTTTATGGACCTAGTCAACAGCCTGCACAACAAGGAGCATATTTCGGACAACCTACGGGATGATATGGATGCTGTTCGGGACGACCGGGACCTTCCGGATGTACGGAGTGTAGACAACAGCACACCCTCGGTTATAACCGGGGGCTTGTCTGGGATCGATGATTAATTTTACCCAAGTTGGGTGTAAATGCGCTGGTTGTCCTCGTACCACCGTATTACCTATATAGAGGTCAAGGAGTTAAAACCCATGGAAGAAATGAAGAAAGCACTAGAAGAAGCGGTTGTGGCACACGCCAACAACTCAAGGGGCGTCAGCGCAAATAGCGTCAACGTGTCGCTGGAAGCCATGCACCACTCGCAAGCCGCGCTTAACTGCGTGCAGGCGTACTGCGTCCTGGTTGAGATCGGACTAAGACAGCGAGAATAGGATCGCAGAAGCGTAAACAACCAAAGGGGTGGGCGTGATGCCCTCCCCTTTTTATTTGAGGAAATGATATGAAACTAGTATTAATGTCAGATACACACGGAAAGAGGCCCCTCACTGTCCCCGACGGGGATGTACTGATTCATGCGGGCGACCTGTCTATGATGGGTACCCTAGGTCAACTGCAGTCATCCATCAGATGGCTGGACAGCCTTCCACACAAACACAAGATTGTAATTGCCGGGAACCACGACTGGTTATTCCAGAAGGCTCCGAGCGTAGCCCGACAGTTGTTTGACCGGACAAGTATAACCTACCTTCAGGACGAGCAGGTGGATATAGATAGGGTGTTGTTCTACGGCAGCCCATGGCAGCCAGAGTTCTGTAACTGGGCGTTTAACCTACCGAGAGGTGGGGAAGGCCTGAGACGTAAGTGGGATGCCATCCCAAATGACGCGGACGTGGTGATCA